>ERZ795060.6-NODE-6-length-274367-cov-14.036925_pt1 | contig 274367 bp, 253 predicted proteins | sample MGYA00375144_ERZ795060 | MGnify/ENA primary metagenome ERZ795060 (study PRJEB30189, sample SAMN05720157) | activated sludge metagenome | isolation source: anaerobic digester from wastewater treatment plant | place: Japan | collected 2015-05-15 ...
AATTTGCAACAAAAAATACATTCATAAACTTAATTTTTGGTCCATTTTTTGTTATAATCCCCTAAATTTATATTTGAATGATGAAAAATATTTTTGCAATAATAATCATAGTATTCTTTATTGGGAATAATAATTATTCGCAGATTATTTTATTTAGAAATAATCATATTTTAGTGAAATTTAGTTATTCCGAATGTTCAAAAGATACAGTTTTGATTGAGATAAAAAATAATACTGAAAAGAAAGTTCTTATATTTATGATAGATGGAGTAAAAAAATTTGGTAATTACATTGGTATAGGTTTATTTTCAAGTGCATATCCTTTTATACCTGAACATGTATCAAAATATTATGGACAATTAAAATTCACAGTAATAAGACCGAATGGAAGTATGTTCATAAAGGAAAAAATTAAAACTGAGATTTTAGAAGATTTTAGTTTTAGTATAGATTATATGGTTCTTGACGATAAAAATAATAATGGAAATAATGAAGAAAATGAAAAGGAAAATAGTAATGAGAATGATAATGAGTATGAGATGATAGAAAGGGAAGTATACAATAAAAGATTTTATATTTTAGAATTTAGGGTTAGGAAGGATTAAAAAGAAAAAAGGGAGATAATAGATTTAATAAGATTTCAAACATTCAAGATATGAATGCAACATTTTGAGACATGAGACATTTATAATTATTTTTTGAAGGAAAAGCGAGAATAAATAAAAATCCTGCGTGAGGGATGCGGAGGGCGGCGAAGCCGGCACTGCCCTGAACGAAGCGTAGCGAAGTGAAGGGATTGCCGAAGCGATTGCGAAGCCCGTAGCAGCCCGACCCGAGCGTCAGCGAGGGACACGCCCTGATAAAAATAAAATATAAATGTTCAATATTCAATGTTCAATTCTCAATGCTAATGTTCAATGAGCCGACGCTATCGGTAGGCATTCTGACGACATGCGTATCAGGACAAGTGCTGACGTTTTGTAAAACAAAATCGTCAGCATCAACTTTAAACATTCAATACTCAATTACATGAATCAATGGATGTTATTTTCTGCTAAGTATCTTTCAGCATCTAAAGCGGCCATACAACCGCTACCAGCGGCTGTAACTGCTTGTCGATAAACTTTATCCTGAACATCGCCTGCTGCAAATACACCTTTTATATTTGTTTTTGTACTTCCAGGAATTGTTTTAATATAACCTTGTTCGTCCATATCTAACCAACCTTTGAAAGGATCGCTATTTGGTTTGTGCCCAATGGCTACAAAGAAACCTGTAACGGATAATTCTTTAATTTCTCCTGTTTTAGCGTTTTTTACTCTTACACCTGTAACGCTATTTTCTCCTAAAATTTCTAGTGTTTCTGTGTTCCAAAGCACTTCAATATTGGGTGTATTCAATACTCTGTCTTGCATTACTTTACTTGCGCGCATTTGATCTCTGCGAACAAGCATATAAACTTTGTTACAAAGTTTTGCTAAAAATGTAGCTTCTTCGGCGGCTGTATCACCAGCTCCAACAATTGCGACATCTTGTCCTTTGAAGAAAAATCCATCACAAACTGCACATGCTGAAACGCCCATTCCATTTAATCTTTGCTCACTTTCTAAACCAAGCCATTTAGCAGAAGCTCCAGTAGCTATAATTACAGTGTGGGATAAAAATTCTTTATTATCGTCAGTATAAATTTTATGAATTGGTCCTGAAAAATCAACTTTTGTTACAGAAGCATAGTGAAATCTTGTTCCAAATCTTTCTGCTTGTTTTCTAAAATCCTCCATCATTTCTGGACCTTGAATTCCATTAGGATAACCGGGATAATTTTCAACTTCAGTTGTAGTGGTAAGTTGTCCGCCTATTTGAAGACCTGAAATAAGTAAAGGTTGCATAGCTGCACGAGCGGCATAAATAGCGGCAGTATAACCAGCAGGACCAGATCCTATAATGATACATTTTTCAATTTTATTTTCCATAATTTTTTTTGTGCAAATGTAGTTATTTATTTATCTGATTTAATAATGGAAAGTTTTTATAGGTGTATAAATTAAGTTTATTTTGAAATGATAGAGAACTATTTCACTACTTTTGCAGGGATGAAATTTTCTTTTTTAACCAGAAATATATGGTATGTATCTTTAATTAGTTTTTTTACAGATGTAGCGTCTGAAATGTTGTATCCTATTATTCCTCTATATTTAAGTAGTATTGGTATTAGTATAGCAGGAATTGGTGTAGTAGAAGGTATTGCTGAAACATTGGCCGCATTGAGTAAAACATATTTTGGAATTTGGAGTGATAGAATATCAAAAAGAAAAATTTTTATTATTATTGGATATGCATTAAGTGGGTTGAGCAAGCCATTGATGGTGATTATACCAAATTATTATTGGATATTATTGATGCGAGTATCAGATAGATTGGGAAAGGGTATTCGTACTGCTCCACGTGATGCTTTATTATCTGATGAAAGCAATGAGAAGAATAAGGGAAAGGTGTTTGGATTTCATAGAAGTATTGATACATTTGGTGCTGTAATTGGCCCAGCTTTGACCTTGTTATTGATATTGATGTATCATTGGAATTATCAATACCTGTTTTTATTATCAATCATTCCTGGTATTGTCGCAACATTATTATCGTTTCTTATTAAAGAAAATAAACCAAAAATTATCAATTCAGTAAAAAGGGAAAAAATAAAATGGAGAGATTTATTTATTTACTGGAAAAGAAGCAGTAGAAATTATAAAATTATCAGTGGTTTATTAATACTTTTTTATTTATTTAATAGCAGTGATATGTTGTTGTTATTAAAAGCAAGAAGCCATCATTTAGATGATTATCAGGTAGTAGTGGCTTACATTGTATACAATTTATCTTATGCAATTTTAGCATTTCCATTTGGAATGATAGGTGATAAACTTGGATTAAAAAACACAATTGCATTTGGATTATTATTTTTTGGAATTGTATATCTGGGTGTTAGTTTTTTCACATCCTATTTTGAGATATTACTTGTATTTGCATTGTATGGAGTATATTCTGCTGCTATTGAAGGAAACATAAAAGCATTATTAAGTAATTTATGTGATGCGTCGGAAACAGCTACGGCCATTGGGCTTTTTACAACATTACAAAGTATGACATTTATTTTTTCAAATACGATTACAGGGATATTATGGGAGAAAGTAAATTCAACTATTCCATTTGTAATAAGCGGATGTGTAGGCATATTGGTAAGTATTTTATTATTTTCAATAAAATTGAATCCTTTTTCAAAAAAATAGTTATTGATGAGTGATTTATCAGAACAAATGATATTAGTGAGTTTTAATGAATCAACTAGAAATGTTTATCAATTATTATCTATTTTAGGGAAGAACATTGGCTGTCAGTTTAGTTTGTTGGAATATATTATTTCTGAAAATGAGGATATTCATAATTCTTATGCATTGTTTCATTCACATTTAGAATATTTTCAAACTCATGTTTTTGTTCTAAAGAATTTCAGAATTAAAAATAATGATGTTATTGATTTATTTGGAAATGCACAGCAAAATATAGAATATCTTCTTAATATACCTAATGGCATGTATTTAATAATCATTTATTCAGACCAAATAAAAAATTTATCGGATGTTGAAATGTTTTTGAAATCAAGAGAATTAGAGGTTCAATTATATCCCGTCAAATCAAAGAAAATAAAAGATAAAATACATAATTATATTGAATCAAGGGTAAGTATTGAGTGAAAACAATAATTCATTTTTTGTTAGAAATGGTATTCATAATAATTTCTAATTTCATTTAGTTAATTTTTTATCCACAAAATTATTTTGGATAACTTAACTATCTAATTTACAAATAATTATTTTTAATTGTGGATTACTTTTTTGCATTGTTCATTATTGATGCCTATTAAATTCCTTATCTTTGTTCTCTCAAATTTTTATTCAATCTGATACTTAAAACTAAAAACTAATAAATTATGGCAACAGAAAAAATACTTCAGGAAAACAAAGACAGATTTGTGTTATTCCCAATTCAATATCACGACATTTGGGAAATGTACAAAAAAGCAGAATCTTCATTTTGGACTGCAGAAGAAATTGATTTAGTGCAAGATTTAAATGATTGGAATAACAAATTAAATGATAATGAAAAACATTTTATAAAACATGTTCTTGCATTTTTTGCCGCAAGTGATGGAATTGTTAATGAAAATTTAGCCGTGAATTTTTTAAATGAGGTGCAATTTCCAGAAGCTCGTTGTTTCTATGGTTTTCAGGTAATGATTGAAAATATTCATTCTGAAACATATTCTTTGCTTATTGATACATATATTAAAGATAGCGAAGAAAAAAATAAATTATTTCATGCTATTGATACAGTTCCTTGTGTGGGTAAAAAAGCAGAATGGGCATTAAAATGGATAGAAAATGGTTCATTTGTGGAAAGATTGATTGCTTTTGCAGCAGTAGAAGGTATTTTCTTTTCTGGTTCTTTTTGTTCTATTTTCTGGTTAAAGAAAAGAGGATTAATGCCTGGTTTAAGTTTTTCAAACGAATTAATTTCTCGTGATGAAGGATTACATTGTGATTTTGCATGTTTGCTTTACACTAAATATATTGAAAATAAATTATCCGAAGAAAAAGTAAAACAAATTATTACAGATGCTGTTAGCATTGAAAAAGAATTTGTGGTAGATGCAATACCTGTAAAATTAATAGGAATGAATGCTGATTTAATGTGTCAATATATTGAGTTTGTGGCTGATAGATTATTAGTTGCACTCGGATATAGCAAAGTGTATAATGCTACCAATCCTTTTGATTTTATGGAAATGATTTCTCTTCAAGGAAAAACAAACTTTTTTGAAAAAAGAGTTTCTGAATACAAAAAAGCTGCTGTTGGAAATAAACTGGAAGAGAAAACATTTAAGTTAGACGAAGATTTTTAATTAATTTTTTCAACCAATTTTTTATTTGAAAAATGTTATTAAAGAACATTTAAAGGAAAATTATCTACTTACCAAAATGAGCAATAAAAATAAAACCATAAAATTAACCGATAAAGACCTGATTTTAGCCGACAAATTATTGTCTCTTAATTCAATTGCAAATACCGATCAATTAAAAAACAAAATTATCTATCAAGATATTTTTGAAGCAATTTCATATTTACCAGAAAAATTTATTGACTTACTAATCCTTGATCCACCATACAATTTAAATAAAAAATTTGAAGAAACTTCTTTTAAGGCCATGAAATCTGAAGAATATGAAAAATGGATAGAATCATGGTTTGTGCCACTTTTAAAAAAATTAAAACCAACTGCTTCAGTATATTTTTGCTGCGATTGGAAATCTTCAGTTCCTGTATATAATGTTTTATCAAGATATTTGATTGTGCGAAATAGAATAACATGGGAAAGAGAGAAGGGAAGAGGGGCAACAAAGAATTGGAAAAATTGTTCAGAAGATATCTGGTTTGCTACTGTATCAGATGATTATTATTTTAATGCGGATACGGTAAAAACAATGCGAAAAGTAATAGCCCCATATAAAAATAACAATGGTGAAGCCAAAGATTGGTTTGTAGGAAAAGACAATACGGCTTATAGATTAACTTATCCATCAAACTTATGGACTGATATAACCATTCCATTTTGGTCAATGCCTGAAAATACCGAACATCCTACCCAAAAACCAGAAAAACTTATTGCAAAATTAATTTTAGCAAGTTCAAAGGAAAATGATTTTGTATTTGATCCATTTCTTGGGTCTGGAACAACAGCAGTTGTTGCTTTTAAATTAAACAGACATTTTTCTGGCATTGAAATTAATAAAACTTATTGTTTATATGCATTGAAAAGATTGGAAATGGCAAAAGAAAATCCTTCTATTCAGGGTTATGAAAATGGCGTTTTTCTTGAAAGAAACACATTACTTAAAAAACTATCTATTCAAAATGATGAAAATTTAAATTCAACTTATGCACTTTAAATGGTGTATAAAATTTTTTAAACACAAAGAAAATTTAAATAAATTCACGCTAACTTTGTAAAATAAAATATAAAGGCGTATGACAATACGCCCCCAACAATAAAAAAATAAAAATTAAAAAATTAAAACTATGTATGTAATAAAAAGAAATGGTACCAAAGAGCCCGTGCAATTTGATAAAATAACAGCACGGATAAAAAAATTATGCTATGGATTAGATATGAATTTTGTTGATCCTATTCAGGTAGCCAAAAAAGTAATTGATGGTATTTATGATGGAATCACAACAACCGAGTTAGATAATTTAGCTGCTGAAACAGCTGCGTCAATGACTGCTAAACATCCAGATTATGCTATATTGGCTTCACGCATAGCAGTCAGCAATTTGCATAAAAACACTTTAAAAAGTTTCTCTAAAACTATTGAACTTTTATACAATTATATTGATCCTAAAACAGGACAAAAAGCACAATTAATTGCTGATGATGTATATGAAATTGTAATGAAAAACAAACAAATATTGGATTCATCGATCATTTACGATAGAGATTTTGGTTATGATTATTTTGGATTTAAAACACTTGAAAGATCATATTTATTAAAAATTAATGGTCGCGTTGCCGAAAGACCACAACACATGTTAATGCGTGTATCTCTTGGTATACATAAAGAAGATATTGATGCCGCTATTGAAACATACAATTTAATGAGTGAAAAATGGTTCACTCACGCTACACCAACATTATTTAATGCAGGCACACCCAAACCACAAATGTCTTCTTGCTTTTTATTACAGATAAAAGAAGATAGTATTGATGGAATTTACGATACACTGAAAGATTGTGCTAAAATATCACAAAGTGCAGGGGGAATCGGTTTGGCAATTCACAAAGTCAGAGCAACGGGTTCATATATTAAAGGAACAAATGGTACAAGCAATGGTATTATTCCAATGCTAAAAGTATTTAATGAGACGGCTCGTTATGTAGATCAGGGTGGTGGAAAAAGAAAAGGGTCAATTGCAGTATATTTAGAACCATGGCACGCTGATATATTTGAATTTTTAGATATTCGTAAAAATCATGGAAAAGAAGAATTAAGGGCAAGAGATTTATTTACTGCACTCTGGATTCCAGATTTATTCATGAAAAGAGTAGAAAACGATGAACACTGGACTTTAATGTGTCCAAATGAATGCCCTGGACTTTATGAAGTTTATGGAGAAAAATTTGAAGAACTTTATACATCTTATGAAAAAGCAGGAAAAGGAAGAAAAACAATCAAAGCAAGAGAATTGTGGGGAGCTATTATTGAAGCACAAATTGAAACAGGAAATCCTTACATGCTTTATAAAGACGCTTGTAATGCAAAATCTAATCAAAAGAACTTAGGTACTATTCAATCTTCTAATTTATGTACGGAAATTATTGAATATACTGCTCCAGATGAAATTGCCGTTTGTAATTTAGCATCTATTGCATTGCCAAAATTTGTAGATGAAAAAAACAGAACATTTGATTTCCAAAAATTGATAGAAGTTACAAAAGTTATTACAAAAAATCTCAACAAAATTATTGACTTAAACTATTATCCTGTTCCAGAAGCAAGAAAATCAAATTTAAGACATCGTCCAATAGGTATTGGTGTTCAAGGACTTGCTGATGCATTTATTTTATTAAGATATCCATTTGATAGTGAAGAAGCAAAACAACTGAACAGAGACATCTTTGAAGCTATTTATTTTGGGGCTTTGACAGCAAGTAATGAATTAGCAAAAGAATACGGACCTTATGAAACATATCCAGGTTCTCCAATTTCACAAGGTATTTTCCAGTTTGATATGTGGAATGTAAAACCATCTGACAGATGGGATTGGGAAGGATTAAGAAAAAATATTCTTAAATATGGTGTAAGAAATTCATTATTGCTTGCACCTATGCCTACTGCCTCTACTTCACAAATTCTTGGAAACAATGAATGCTTTGAACCCTTTACATCAAATATCTATGTTCGTAGAGTTTTATCAGGAGAATTTATTGTAGTAAATAAATACTTATTGAGAGATTTAGTAAAATTAGGATTGTGGAATGATGCCCTCAAAAACAAAATTATTGCAAATAATGGAAGCATTCAAAATATTCCTGAAATACCTCAAGAATTAAGAGACCTTTATAAAACCGTTTGGGAAATTAAGCAAAAGCATATTTTAGATATGGCAGCTGATAGAGGGGCATTTATTGACCAATCACAATCCTTAAACTTATTTATGGAAGATGTGAATGTTAGTAAATTAACTAGTGCCCATTTCCATGCTTGGAAAAAAGGTTTAAAAACAGGTATGTATTATTTAAGAACTAAAGCCGCTGCTGATGCTATTAAATTTACGGTTGAAAAAAGTGCAGAAAAACCACAGGTTCTTAACAATGAAGATGCTCTTGTAGTAGAATTAAGCAATGCAGGAACCATTGATAATAAAGCCATTCAAAATTTAGTACCAGATGAAAATGCTAACAAAATCAACTTACCTATAGAACCAACTACTTCAGATCAAATCTCTTGTTCTTTGGATAATCCCGATGGATGTATAATGTGCGGTTCTTAATATCAAGAATGATGGTATTTTTGACCTTTTAATATCGTAAAAGATCTGTATAATTGTTCCATAAAAATTACCCTAACCATTTCATGTGAAAAAGTCATTTTTGACAAACTTAAATGGTTAGGGTATTGCTTTTTTATTTCATCTGAAAAACCATAAGGACCTCCTATAACAAAAACAATTCTTTTATTTGAAAAACTAATTGTTTCAAGGTATTTACTGAACTCAATAGAACTTAATTCTTTTCCATTTTCATCTAAAAGTACCACAAAATCTGTTTCTTTTAAATGTGATTGAATTAACTTACCTTCTTCACGCTTTTGTTCGTCTATACTTTTATTTCTAACATTTTTTGGCACAATAATTGTATTTAATTCAAAACTGCAATAATTTTTCAAACGATTTTCATAATTTTTAATCAAACTAATTATTGCTTCTGAAGACACTTTATCAATTACAATTAATACAACTTTCATTTTATTTGAATTAAATTTGCACACAAATGAAAACAATTTTATCCATACTCATTTTTTCTTTTTTAAGTTTTGATGTTGCTGATGATATTACTACTGCCTTAAAATATGGCAAATATCAAGACATTTATAAATATCTTGATGAAAAAGTTATTGTAAGAATTTTAGATAAAGAAGATTTATTAAGTAAAGAACAATGCACTGCCAACTTAAATTTATTTTTTGAAAAAAATCCTATCAGAAGTTTCACGCTTATTCAAAACACCAATTTATCTGCAAACGCACAGTTTGTTTATGGCACCATTGACACAGGAAGCAATAAATATAAAGTATCTATTCTCATTAAAAAATCTGTTATCGTTCAGCTTCGTATAGATTACTTTGAGTAAGTTTAGTTTTTAGTTATAAAATCATTTCAATTTTACTTGATGTGCATATTATAATTCATTTGTTGTTTTCAACAATTTAAAAAATATGATATAAATCATTTTTTAGTGTTTGCTTAATCAGGAATTTTGCAGTAAATTTGTAAGGGAAAAAATTTAATATTATGAAAACTGAAAAAGAATTAGAAGAGATATTTGAAAGAAAATTATCTAATAATGAATTTATTGAGCCCAAAGATTGGATGCCTGAAAAATATCGTCAGCATTTAATTCGTCAAATTTCTCAACATGCTCATTCAGAAGTAGTAGGAATGTTGCCAGAAGGAAACTGGATAACCAGAGCACCCAGTTTACGTGCTAAATTAGTATTATTAGCAAAAGTTCAGGATGAAGGTGGTCATGGTTTATATCTTTATTCTGCGGCTGAAACATTAGGCGTATCAAGAGATGAAATGATAGAAGCATTACATTCAGGAAAAGCAAAATATTCATCCATATTCAATTATCCAACACTAACATGGGCAGACATTGGTGCAATTGGATGGCTTGTTGATGGTGCTGCTATAATGAATCAAGTGATGTTACAAAGAACATCTTATGGTCCTTATAGCCGTGCAATGATTAGAATTTGTAAAGAAGAGAGTTTTCATCAAAGACAGGGCTATGAAATTATGATGCGTCTTGCACTTGGCACACCTGAACAAAAGCAAATGGCTCAAGATGCATTAAATAGATGGTGGTATCCAACATTGATGATGTTTGGTCCTCCTGATTCTCAATCTCCACATTCAGCAGATGCTATCAAATGGAGAATAAAAAGAGAAACTAACGATCAATTGCGTCAGAAATTTGTCAATCAAACTGTTCCTCAAGCAGAATTTATTGGATTAAAAATTCCTGATGAAAATTTAAAGTGGAATGAAGAGAAAAAGGGCTATGATTTTACACCACCAGATTGGGATGAGTTTTGGAGAGTAATAAAAGGTGATGGACCTTGCAATAAAGAAAGATTAAATGCTCGTATTAAAGCACATCAGGAAGGGCAATGGGTGAGAGAAGCCGCTGAGGCATACGCTAAAAAACATAAAAAAGAAATGTTAGTTTCATAAATTAAAAAACATACAATTATGACACAATCAGGTTCAAAAGACAATCAAGGAATGTTGTGGGAAGTATTCTTACAAAAAAAATCAGGACAACCATTTATTCATGCTGGTAGTATCCATGCCTTTGACAAAGAAATGGCACTTCAAAATGCAAGAGATACTTATACACGCAGAGGTGAAGCCACAGTAGTGTGGGTAGTTCCATCAAACTGCATTGTATCAAGCACACCCGAAGATGTGGGTTCTTTTTTTGACCCTGCTAATGATAAAATTTATCGTCATCCTACATTTTACAACATTCCAGATGCTATTAAAAATATGTAATTATGAATTATCAAGAAGCATTATTTAAATATTTATTGATATTGGGAGATACATCTCTCATTTTAGGGCAAAGATTAAGTGAATGGACTGGACATGGTCCATTTTTAGAAGAAGATTTAGCATTGACCAACATTGCATTAGATACAATAGGTCATGCAAAAACATTTTTAGAATACGCGGCAAAAGTTGAAAACAAAGGCAGAGATGAAGATGCATTGGCATACTTCAGAAATGGCAGAGAATTTTACAATGTCAAATTAGTAGAATTGCCAAATGGAAACTATGCAGATACCATTATGAGACAGGTATTTATGGATGCATTCAGATATCATTATTACAAAGCATTGTGTGATACCAAAGATTCTACACTTGCAGCACTTGCTCAAAAAGCAGTAAAAGAAGTAAGTTATCATTACAGACATTCATCATGGTGGATTAAAAGATTTGGTGATGGCACAGAAGAAAGTCATCAAAAAGCACAAAACGCATTGAATGATTTATGGAGATTTACAGGTGAGTTATTTATGCCTGATGAAGCAGAAAAAATAATGGAAGAAGAAGGTATTGCACCATCATTAGAAAAAATTCATTATTTGTGGAAAGAAGATATTGAAAGTTTAATGAAAGAAGCCACTTTAATCATTCCTGAAAATGTATATATGCAAAAAGGTGGAAAGCAAGGTATTCATACAGAATATCTGGATTATATTTTAGCAGAAATGCAATCATTACCAAGAATGTATCCTGATGCAAAGTGGTAATATCACAAAAGAAAGTATTATCAAGATTTTAGAAGAAATTCCTGATCCTGAAATTCCCGTTGTTAATATAGTAGAATTGGGAATGGTGAAAGAGGTAGTATTATCTGATGATTCTGTTGTTGTTCAAATAATGCCAACTTACACTGCCTGTCCAGCAACATGGCAGATTCAAAGTGATGTTCAGAAAAAATTAGTGGAAAAAGGAATTAAGGGGAAAGTTGAAATTGTTTATTCGCCAGCATGGACAACAGATAGAATTTCTAAAAGTGCATTGGAAAAATTAAATCAATATGGTATAGCCCCACCACAAAATAAGGTTACAATAGAAGAATTGAGAGAAGGAAATTTTAATATTAAATGTCCAAGATGTGGAAGTAATAAAGTAGAGTTGATTTCAATGCATGGAAGCACGCCTTGCAAAGCACTAATGAGATGCAAAGAATGTAAAGAAACTTTTGATTACTTTAAATGCCATCTTTAAGAGAGTTTTGAGTTATGAGTGCCGACGCACATGACGCTTGCGGTCAGTGTCCCGACACATATTAAGTCGTCGGGACTCACTTTCGGCATGCTGTCATTTTGTAAAACAAAATCGTCAGCATTTTTAATTTTTAGTGTTGCCTAATGATAAATATTTCGGCATTGCGAGGGCGATATCCCGAAGCAATCTCGTTATGTTTTGTAAGGCAATCAATTTGAGATTACTTCGCTTCGCTCGCAATGACGATAAATTTAAGGTCTTATTAACAAATAATTATTTTTTTGATAAAGATTATTTAGTGTAAATTTGAGCGGTATAAATAAAATTTATGATTAGAAAAATTTTAGTAGGAATAGATTTTAGCGAGCATAGTAAAACTACTTTAAAATACGCTATGCAATTGGCAAAAAAATTAAATGCAGATATTACATTGATTCATACTTATGTGTTGCCATTAGTAAATTTTGAAACGGGTTATATTCCACCTATTGAAGACCTTCAAAAAGAAGCAGAAGCAGAGATGAATGCTTTATTAAATCAATTTGCAGGATATAAATTTGAAACTATTATTAAAATGGGTTTTGCTTCTGAAGTCATTTTAGAGGTTGCAGAAGAACAAAATTTTGATTTGATTATTGTAGGAATTGTTGGTCAAGGTTTTGTAAAAGAAAAATTAATTGGTAGCACGGCATATCAATTATCTAAAGTAAGTAAAATTCCTGTATTGATTATCCCTAAAAATGCAGAATACAAAGAAATTAAAAAATTGGCTCTTGCTTGTGATTTTCATAAAGATTTACATAAAACAGATTTATATTTGAAAGTATTAAATTTTGTGCAGTATTTAGGTTGTGAATTAGAAATTGTAAGTGTAGTTAGTAATGATAGTGAAGTGGATGTAAAATTTGCAGAAGAACTTTTGTATTTTGAAAAGAAATTAGAAAATATACCACACGATCATTTTTTTGTTACACACAGCAAGGCATCAGAAGGGATATTAGAATTTATTAAAGCAAGAAAATGTGATTGGGTGATTGTATCGCCACTTAAACATACATTGTTTGAAACATTATTCAAAGAAAGTGTAACTAAGCAAATAGTTTTTCATAGTCCTGTGCCCGTGCTTACTCTACATGAGTAATTTTTTTCGTTCTATGTAAAATTTAATTCTATTATGGAAAACTCTGAAATTAAAGATAATCAGGATCAAATACAATTGCCTTTTAATAATTTATTTTTGAATGCAGGATTTGTATCAGGCAGTAATAAATTATCTGCATATATTTCTACTTTTTTAGTTACTGTATTTGCTTATTTTTCATATCAGGTATTGATGCTGGGAGTGCTGGTATATATGGCTCAGCAAAATGGTATGGATATTTATGATACACAGGCATTGATGAAAAATATTATGAATCCTGATGCTATTGGTGTATCAAAAAATTTTATGCTTGCTTTACTGTTAGGAATGTTTGCATTTACTTTTTTAAGTTTTTATTTTTCTGTAAAAAAAATTCATGGAAAAACTTTTTTATCTGTTATTACATCTTATCCCAAAATCAGATGGAATCAGATATTTTTTGCATTTGGAATATGGAGCGTTGTTTTGATTGTAAGTTTTTTAATTGATTACTTATGGCTTAATCCAGAAGATTATATTTGGAATTTTGATTTGCAAAAATTTTTAGCATTGCTAATTTTAAGCGTTGTGTTTATACCTATACAATCATCATTTGAAGAAATTTTTTTCAGAGGATATTTAATGCAAGGCATTTCAATAGGCACAAAAAATGGGGTGTTAGCTTTGGTATTTACTTCTCTTTTGTTTGGCTTGGCACACATGAGTAATCCAGAAGCAGAAGAATATGGTGCATGGATAATGTTACCTTATTATTCTTTGTTTGGTTTGTTTTTGGGACTTTTTGCATTGTGGAATAATGGATTGGAATTATCAATTGGTATTCATGTTGCAAATAATTTAATTTCATCATTGTTGGTTACATCAAAAAATACTGTTTTGCAAACAGACGCTTTATTTGTAGTTAAACAAGATAATGTAGTGAATGAGTTTTTTGCATGGATGGTAATGGCTTTTATAACTTATCTTATTTTTCAATTTAAATATAAGTTCAAAAATCATCTTCAATTATTAAAATAAGTTTATGAAAAAATCCTTTGTTGTTGCTTTTATTTTTGTATATGGGTGTTTTTTATCTCAAAATAATTATCAATACTTTGTAGATTTAGTCAATGTAAAAGATAAAAGAGTAAAAGTAGAACTATTGCCGCCAAATTTTGATAAAGATACTGTAACATTTTGTTTTCCTGCTGTAGTGCCAGGCACTTATGAACAATATGATTTTGGAAGATTCATTCAGGATTTAAAAGTTTATCCAAAAGAAAATACAACTATTCAAATGAAGAAAAAAGATGTGAATTGTTATACTATTTATCCTGCAAAGAATTTGAAAAAAATTGAATACTATGTAACAGATACATGGAATACTAAAATTAAAGAAAAAGTAGTGTTTGAGCCAGCAGGTACTAATATTGTGCCCGATAGTGTGTTTGTAATCAATAATTTTGGATTCTTTGGATATTTTAGAAGTATGGACAGATTGCCTTTTGTGGTAAATTATACAAAGCCCGTTAATTTTTATCCGTCATCTGCAATCAGCACTTTTACACTTTCAAAATTCAATGATGTTATTCAATATTCTAATTATCATGAATTAGCAGATTTTCCTGTGATATACTCTGTGCCTGATACTACAATTTTGCAAATTCACAATGCCCAAATTTTAATTTCTTGCTATTCGCCAAATAAAAAGATAACATCTTCTTATTTAGCATCAACATTAAAAGATTTGCTTTTTGCTTTATCTAATTTTTTTGAAGGAAAATTACCCGTAGATAAATATGCCTTTTTATTTTATTTTACAGATAAATCAACACTATCAGGTTCATCAGGAGCATTAGAACACAATCAATCGTCATTATATGTATTGCCCGAATTAGACAGTATTTTTCTTTCGCAAACCATTCGTGATGTGGCATCGCACGAATTTTTACACATACTCACACCACTGACTATTCATTCTGAACAAATAGAATATTTTGATTTCAATAATCCTAAAATGAGCAAACATTTATGGCTCTATGAAGGCACAACAGAATATCATGCACATTATTTGCAAGAAAAAGAAGGATTGATTTCACCTGATGAGTTTATCAATGTTATGCTTGACAAAATACACAATGCCGATGGATTTAATGATACAATGTCATTTACTAAAATGAGCGAAAATGTGCTGTTGCCATATTATCACAGCAATTACAATAATGTTTATGAAAAAGGAGCATTGATAGGAATGTGTCTGGATATCTTGCTATTAAAGGAAAGCAAAGGAGAATATAACTTGAGAAAGTTGTTGCTGGATTTGTCTAAAAAGTATGGAAAATCAAAACCATTCAAAGATGATAGTTTGTTTGATGAAATTGAAAAAATGACTTATCCATCCATTGGAAATTTTTTGAGAAAATATGTGCAAGGTAAAAACCCATTGCCATTAGCAGAAATATTTAATTATGTAGGATTAAAATTTGAAAAAGAAAAAACTACAGAAGAAATTACTTTTGGTGGTATTGATGTGAAAGTAAATGAGAAAGATCAAATTTATATTTCATCAATAGATAATTTAGATGCATTTGGAAAACAATTTGGATTTAAAGAAAATGATATTATTTATGCATTTAATAATCGACTATTTACATTAGAGACAGCAGAAGATATTCTTTCTGAATTTGCACAAACTGCAAAAGAAGGAGATCTTGTAACCTTTGAAGTAATCAGAACAAACAAGAAAGGTGAAAGCAAAAACATAGTATTGAAAGGAAAAGTGAAAAAGGTAAAACAAACGAGACGAAATACTTTAGATGTAGTAGATAATTTTTCAGAAGAACAAACATTTCTGCTTAAAAAGTGGTTGGGGAATGAGTAGAATACCACCCGAAATTGTTCAGTTATTAAATTTAAAAGTTCATCAATACAAGCAGGTTTCATTTATCAAAGATGACCCTATTTGTGTACCGCATTCATTTAGTACGTCAGAAAATATTGAAATATCAGGTTTTTTAACAGCATTAATTTCTTGGGGAAACCGCAAGAGTATTATTTCTTCTGCATTTCATTGGATTAAACTAATGAATAATAATCCATTTGAATATGTGATGAATTATAGCAATACAGATAATAAACGATTGAGAACATTTTATTATCGCACCTTTCAGCCCGATGATGTGGTGTTTATTATTAAGGCATTAAATCATTTTTACAAACAACATAAAAGTTTAGAAGAAATTTTTTCTGGTAAAAGTATACAAGAAGGTATAATGCTGATGAGAGAAACATTATTATCAATACCACATAAAAAGAGAAGTGAAAAACATTTACCAGATATTAAAAAGGGTAGTGGAGCCAAAAGAATCAATATGTTTTTGAGATAGATGGTTAGAAAAGATGAAGTAGATTTTGGAATATGGAAAAACATTAAAACTTCTGATTTAATGATTCCTTTGGATGTTCATACTTCTCGCACTGCTTATGAATTAGGATTATTGAACAACACAAAAAGCGAATGGAAAAATGTGATTTATCTTACAGAGTTATTAAAAGAGTTAGATAATAATGATCCTGTAAAATATGATTTTGCATTATTTGGAATAAGCAAATACGAGAGCAAAGTGAAAAGTGAAGAGTGAAAAGTGAAAAGTGAAAAATGAATAGTGAAAAATTTATACAAAAAAATCCCGAAGGGATGACAAGATTATAGTGAATAGCACGGACATTTATGTCGGTGAAATGAATAGAAACGACATTTATGTCGTTTTAGAAAATGAAGAGTGTTTATTATTTACGATTTTCTTTTTAATCTAAAATTTCCGTATTATTGCTGCTTCAAAAAAGGAGAGATGCCGGAGTGGTTGAACGGGCACGCCTGGAGAGCGTGTGTACCGTGAAAACGGTACCGAGGGTTCGAATCCCTCTCTCTCCGCTTTGTTAAGTTGAGTTGATTAAGTTTTACAGTAGATTTAAGTTGGTTGCCACACCTTCTGTCAAATTGCAAAAGATAATGAAGATGAAGAAATGATGGAGTTATTGAAAGGGTTGGGGAATGTAATTTTGGTAAATTGGATTTAAAACTCATTTATACAAATTTGTTTTTTATCTATTCTATAGATTTGGGAAAAGTCAAATTTTTATTTGTGTTAAATTAAAAAAAAAATAAATTTTGAAAGAGAAAATACATTTAAAAAGATAATTTTTGGGGTTTATTTTTTGTATTTTACCCCTGATATATTTCTTAAATAAACATATGATGCAAAAAGTATTGACACTAATATTTCTAATACTATTTTTACTTGGTAAAGTAGTTGCCCAAAAAGATACTTCACAAGGCAAATATTTAAGTATAGGTTCAAAAAGAGCAGGTATTTGTTTTGGAAATTCTTCAAAATATACAGGATTGAGAGTTAATTTCATTGATAAAAATGTTAATAGAGTTAATGGAATAAATACAAGTTTAATTAAATCAAGAGTTAAGATGACTAACGGTATATCGATAGGTATGTTATTGAACATTGATAGCTTAAATAATGGAATAAGTGTTGGTTCATTGTTCAATTATGGGATAAGGAGAAATGGTATTGTGATTAGTGGTTTATTTAATAGTATTTCGAAATTAAATGGTATTGGAGTAGGAGGTATATTTGTTAATGGAGACACTTTAAATGGCATTTTTATTTCAATTAGCATAACTAGTTTGAGCCGTGAATGGACAATTAAATTAATAAACGGTGTTTCCATATCTATTCAAACTGAAGCAAATGTTTTTAACGGTGTTTCTATATCTTTAGCAGGGACTAGTGCAGAGGTTTTTAATGGTATGAGTATTGGCGTGATTAATTATTTTTCTAGACAAAATGGTGTATCAATTGGAATATTTAATCGTGCAGATAAATTGAATGGTGTCCAAGTTGGATTAATAAATTATGCTGCAAATAATCCGAAATTTTTAAGATGGCTACCATTAATTAATTTTCATTTTGGAGATAGAAAAAAGGATTAAAATAAATTATGCGTGAGGGATGCGGAGGGTGGCGAAGCCGATGAGTAGCGAACTCCGAAGCAGACCGACCCGAGCCGGTGAAATACTCATCATTGTCCCGACGATAAATGTGCGGGATGCTGAACTTGAGCGTCAGCACGAGGGCGAAATCCCGAAGCAATCTCGTAATGTTGAGTGTTGCAATACTTTTGAGATTACTTCGCTTCGCTCGTAATGACGATAATACTCAAACAGGTGAATGCTGACGCTTGCGGTCAGCATGCTGACATGCTTATTAGCATCGTCAGCAGGGCAAGCCCTGATAAAACTAAAAACTAAAAACTAAAAACTCTCTCTACTCTCCCAAAAACTTCAATATCTCTATACACACTTCTTTTACCTTTTCTAAATTTAAGGTGTGGCCGGCATTGGGGATAATTACAAATTTGGCATTGGGAATTTGATTAGCAACTTCTACGCCCATTGATAAAGTAATAAGAGTGTCTTTTTCTCCATGTATAACAAGTGTTGGAACTTTAATTTTTTTGAGTTCATTTCTATAATCGGGGCGGTTTTTAGTTGCAGTCATTAATTTAAATAATGCTTCTTTACTCAGATTGCTTTCCTGCCTTAATTGTCTTAATGTTTCAACGGGAATGAGTGGATTTTTGAAATACTCTTCACTTAATACACTTGGTAACATAATGTCAAACATTAATGGATAACCACCTATTTGCAAGGCATTCCACCATGCATGTTCTATCACTTCGAAATAAGGTGTTTTGTGTGCAAAGGTTGAAAGCAATATCAATTTGCTTATGTATTCAGGATGATTTACTGCAAGATGTTGTGCTACCAAACTTCCATAAGAGATTCCTACCACAATTGCTTTTGAAGTATTGGTGGCTTTGAGAACAGAAATAACATCTTCTGCATGTTGGTCAAAGGTTCTCCATTCACCGGTTTTATCACTTTGTCCCTGAAAAATAAAATCCATCAAAATGATTCTATATTTGTTTTCAAAACATGGCACCATAAAATACCACGAAACAGTGGCTTGTGATAAACCATTCAAAAAAATAATAGTTTCTTTTGCTTCTAAATTGCCCTTTAATTCGTAATAGATATTTAAGCCATCATTAGTTTTAGCAAACATAAAATTTCATTTAATTTGTTATACAAAAGATATTTTAATTCAGAAAAAATTCCGCTTTAATGCTTTTAGTCAGCAAAGCCATTGGAAGCTTGCGTTGGGGTCTCCCATTCCGAGCGAAGCGAAGGAATGGGGGCAAGTTCCAATGGCGGTCTGCCGAAGGCAGATTGCCTTCTAAAAGCAGATTTTTTGCTTACTTTTTTCTAAAAAAAGTAAGAGAGAAAAATTATTGTTCTAATTTTCCGAAACCAATTTCTTATGGTATATTATTCAGCACAAAAATACGAAACTAATCAGATAAATTAAAAGTTACCAGAGCATGAAATAAGTTTGCAGGAGAAGTAAATAAGATTACAAGAAAGTTTCCTATATTTACATATTTCTTCTGTACTGACCGCCTACTTCAAATAACGCATTGGTAATTTGTCCAAGAGTGCAATATTTCACTGTTTCCATAAGTTGTTCAAATATATTTTGATTATGAACAGCGGCTTGTTGTAATTCTTTTAATTTTTGTGAAGCAATATCTTTGTAAAAGGTATGCACATTTTTTACAGTGTTAATTTGTTGTTCTTTTTCTTCTGTTGTACTTCTAATCACTTCTTTTGGAATAATAGTAGGAGAACCTTTTGAACTCAAAAATGTATTAACACCTATAATTGGTAATTGACCTGTGTGTTTTAATGTTTCGTAATACAAACTTTCTTCTTGAATTTTGTTGCGTTGATACATTGTTTCCATTGCTCCTAATACTCCACCTCTTTCAGTAATTCTGTCAAATTCCATCATCACAGCTTCTTCTACTAAATCTGTCAATTCTTCAATAATAAATGAACCTTGTAATGGATTTTCATTTTTGGCTAAACCTAATTCTTTATTGATGATTAACTGAATAGCCACGGCTCTTCTTACAGATTCTTCGGTTGGAGTAGTAATGGCTTCGTCGTAAGCATTGGTATGCAAACTATTGCAGTTGTCATAAATAGCATAAAGTGCTTGTAGGGTAGTGCGAATATCGTTGAAATCAATTTCTTGAGCGTGTAAGGATCTTCCTGATGTTTGAATATGATATTTCAACATTTGTGATCTTTCATTTGCACCGTATTTGTATTTTAATGCTTTTGCCCATATTCTGCGGGCTACACGACCCATAACACTGTATTCAGGGTCCATTCCATTGCTAAAGAAGAAGGAAAAGTTTGGAGCAAAATCATCTACTTTCATTCCTCTGCTGAGATAATATTCTAAATAAGTGAAACCATTTGAAAGTGTAAGAGCAAGTTGTGTTATAGGATTAGCACCTGCTTCAGCAATGTGATAACCACTTATAGAAACTGAGTAGAAATTTCTAATGTTGTTTTTAATGAAATATTCTTGAACATCACCCATTACTTTTAATGAAAATTCTGTTGAGAATATACAAGTGTTTTGTGCCTGATCTTCTTTCAAAATATCTGCCTGCACAGTACCTCTTACTTTTGAAAGAGTATCTTTTTTGATGTTTTCATAAATTTCTCTTTCAAGCACTCTATCTCCTGTGATGCCAAGCAATAACAGGCCTAATCCATCATTTCCTTCTGGCAATGGAGCATTGTATTGTGGAGGAGTTAATCCTTTTGATTTGTACTCTTCTTCAATTTTTTTCTTTACTTCATCTACAAGTCCATTTTGACGAATGTATAATTCACACTGCTGGTCAATAGCAGTATTCATAAAGAATGCGGTCATTGTAGGAGCCGGTCCGTTAATGGTCATACTTACAGAAGTTTTTGGATCGGCTAAATTAAAACCGCTATATAATTTTTTAGCATCATCAAGGCAACATACTGAAACACCTGAATTTCCTATTTTTCCATAAATATCAGGACGATAATCAGGATCACGACCATAAAGTGTAACGCTATCAAACGCAGTACTTAATCTTTTGGCAGGCATTTGATAAGATAAGTAGTGAAATCTTTTGTTGGTGCGTTCGGGGCAACCTTCACCAGCAAACATTCTTGTTGGATCTTCTTCTTCTCTTTTGAAAGGATAAATACCTGCTGTATATGGAAATGAACCGGGGAAATTTTCTTGTAAATTCCATTTTAAGATTTCTCCCCAGTTTCTGAATTTTGGTACTGCTACTTTTGGAATTCTTGAATGAGAAAGCGATTCGTGATAGGTTTTTACTTTCTTAATTTTATCTCTTACCTTAAACTCATAATAATCTTCTGTGAATTTTTTCTTGCGGTATTCCCAAGTATCTAAAAGGTTTTTATTGGCTATTTCTAAATTGTTTTCTAATTCCTTATATCTTTTGTTCAAATTAGTAAGAATGATTTCTTTATCTTTAGGATTAAGTTCGTTATCGTTTTCAATTTCTTTGATAGATTGATGAAGCGAATATAATTTTTCTGCAAGTAAAGATTGTTCTTCTGCTTTTTTATTGTAATTTCTTATTGTATCGGATATTTCACTTAAATAGCGAGTTCTATTAGGTGGGATGATATAAATTTTTTCACTCATTTCATTGCTGGCAACAAATTTTGAAATAAGCGGTGCACCAGTTTTTTGATGAATAATATCCATTAAATTTTTGTAAAGTGTATTGGTGCCGGGGTCATTGAATTGTGAAGCAATAGTGCCGAATACAGGAATTTTTTCATCAGGCACATCAAATAATTTTTTGTTCCTTTTATATTGCTTTTTTACATCTCTCAAAGCATCTAATGCACCTCGTTTATCAAATTTATTGATAGCAATAATATCTGCAAACTCAAGCATGTCAATTTTTTCTAATTGAGTAGCGGCACCATATTCGGGCGTCATTACATACATGCTAACATCTGCAAATTCTGTAATTTCTGTATCGCTTTGACCAATACCAGCAGTTTCAAGTATGATTAAATCAAATCCACCGATTTTCAGTATATTCAATGCTTCCTGAACATTTTTAGAAAGGGCTAAATTACTTTGACGAGTAGCCATACTACGCATATAAACATTTGGATGATTAACACTATTCATTCTTATTCTGTCGCCAAGCAATGCTCCGCCTGATTTTCTTTTAGTTGGATCAACAGAAATAATCCCTAATTTTTTATCTGGAAAATCTAATAAGAAGCGACGAATAATTTCATCAATTAAAGATGATTTACCCGCACCGCCAGTTCCTGTAATTCCTAATACGGGAGTTTTAGAGGTTTTTGCTAACTCTTCAATTTTGTGAATAATCTTCGCATATTTTTTATCATCTAAAAAATTTTCGGCAGTGGAAATCAATTTAGCAATGGCTTTGTAATTGCCTTTTTGTGCTTCTGTGATAGTAGATTCATCAACATCTTTTCCTGTGGGGAAATCAGATTTTTGAATCACATCATTTATCATGCCCTGCAAGCCCATTTTTCTACCATCATCTGGGCTATATATGCGAGTGATACCATATTGATGCAATTCTTCAATTTCAGTAGGTAAAATAACACCGCCGCCACCTCCAAAGATTCTGATATGTGAACATCCATTTTCTTTTAATAAATCATACATGTATTTAAAAAACTCCATGTGTCCGCCCTGATAACTTGTTATTGCAATAGCATTTGTATCTTCCTGAATAGCAGTATTGACAATATCAGATACACTTCTGTCATGTCCTAAATGAATAACTTCTGCACCAGTGCTTTGCATCACTCTACGCATAATATTGATAGCGGCATCGTGCCCATCAAATAAAGCAGCAGCAGTTACAATTCTTACTTTATTTTTTGAAATATATGGTTCTGGTTCTTTGTGAATATGATTAGTGTTTTCTTTTTGTTTCTTTTCTTTAACTTCCATAGTGCTGAATTTAATATGTGTGCAAAAATAATGAAAAATATCACATTGCTCCAAATAGGAATAAAAATGTATGAGATGTGAAAAAATATTATTAAATTTGCATTATTAAAATTTATATGAAATGATAAAGATGACATTTCAATGTAATGAGGATTGGGAAAAAATGAAAATTGGAGTGGTTTCAAGGTATTGTCAATGTTGTGAAAAAAATGTTTACGATTTTACAAAAATGTCAAAAGAAGAAATTATTTTGTTTTTAATTAAAAACAGAGATAAAAAAATTTGTGGAAGAATTTATAAATCTCAAATTGATTATTTACATAAAGAACAATTGATTGTTATTCAAGATTTATTAGAGAAAAACAAAAATACTAATTTAGGATTTTATTTGTTGACTCTGGGAACAACAATTCTTTTAAGTTGTAGTAATTCTGATAAAGAAATTAATCATCCAAAAAACAATATTGATAGTATTTTTGTAATTAATTCAGAAAATAAAAAGATTAACAATACTAATAATCAAGATTCTGATACAAACTCCATTATTCAAAATAATAATGTGAAGAAAAATATTGATACTATTGATATTCCTGTAGTTGGTGAAATTGAACCACTTGAAGAAATAAATAAAAATCACAATCCAAATGAGCCATATATTATTGTTGATAAAATGCCTGAATTTAATGGTGGTATTGATAGTTTAACGAAGTATTTAGTTTCTAATATCAAATATCCTGAATGGGAAAAACAAAACAATATTAAAGGAACTGTATTTGTTTCTTTTGTTGTAGATAAAGATGGTAATGTTGTTAATCCTGAAATAATAAGGTCTGTAAAAGGTTCAAAAAATTTTGATAAAGAAGTATTAAGAGTTGTTTCCACAATGCCCAAATGGATACCGGGAGAATTAAAAGGGAATAAAGTAAATGTAAAAATGACTTTGCCAGTAAGATTTAATTGAATAAAATATTAAGAGTTATTAGAAGTTAATATTAAGTAATATGTCTTTTTTATATTTTTTACCAATTATTGGATTTTTAGTTTTGATAATTGTGTCTATATTAATTGTTTTTTATCTTTCATCTGATAGTATTAGAATATCACCATTTAGTATTAAAACAAGGACTGTAAAAGAAGGTGATAGATTAGCTATTTATGGTGGTTATGATAAAAAACCTAAATATCTTAATAATAATCAATATTATACTGGAAAGGTAATAAAACTAATCACTTTTCCAAATGATGAATATCCTCATATTGTTTTAAAAATGGATAAAAAAATAGTTTATGATAATAATGTTGGTGAATATTTTGTATTAGTTAAAAGTATAAGAGGTGATTACAGATATGAAAGATTTAAGGTAAGTATTTTTTTATTTGATAAAGAACCAGATTTTAATGATGTAATTTCAAGAAAAGGAATATGGATTGAATCTCGTGCAATCTATGATTTTGAGAAAAAAATAAACTTATTTAAAAAGCTTTTTTTATTAAAAAGAAAATTAATGAAAGATATTAAGAAAAATTCTGGATTTTTTATTTACATGTATGAAAAAAAAATAAATAATTTTAATTGATAAAAAAGTTACTTTCATTCATTTAAAATTTTTATAGAGATTGACTTCTCGTAAAGTCCGCAATGGATAAATACGCCAATTATGCAAAGATATTCAATAATTTTGTTTGAGTGTGTTTATTTTTCTTGTTCATCATTTAATCTTGTGAAAAAATATCTACTTGAAGAATAAAAAATTTGTAACCAAACCTTTTACTTTTCGTAAAAAATGTGGTAAAAATTTGAAAACTATGTTCAAATTATCAGAAAACTGGCTTACAGAAGGTTGGATGGATGCTGAATACAAACAATATCTTTTATTAGCATACTTAAAAGACATTCACGAAATTTTTTCAAACAAAATTTTGTACCCTCCTTTTGCTGAACTTATTGAACATCATAGAAATTTATTAAAAATCAAACAAAATCTACAAAAAATTAAAGATGCAGATAAGGAACTTATTAGTATTGACTGGAAAAATATGAATTTAATATATGGAAAAAACAAAGAAGAAAAAACTGATGAAGATGTTTTAGAAGAAATTATTGAATTTAGTATTCCAAAGATGGAGGAAGAAATTTTGCATGGAAAAAATGTTTTTGATGATATAGAGCAACACTTGAAATATACAACAGTTGGGCTAATGCCATTAAACAAAGATTTTGGTTACTTTTTTGTTCAGGATTATCCAAGTTCAGATTTTTTAGTGTATAAATATGAATTGTCTTCTATTTACCAAACTGAAAATACACAAGCCATTCCTTATAAAAGATTGAAAACAGAATACATTTCTACTTATACTTTAAGTTTATCCAATTCTCTTACAAGTATTAAAAGAGAAATTATTAAACAAAATCCTGATATTCCCAATCCAGCAGTATATTCCTTTTTTCCAAATCAAACAGCATCATTAGAATACACTGTTCTTCCTATTGTAAAAAGAGTGTTATTAAAATTAGTAGCATAATTTAAGTGAAAAGTGAATAGTGAAGAGTGAAAAGTGAATAGCACCGATATTTATGTCGGTTGTAAAAAGTGATTAGTGAAGTGTGTTAAGTTTTGTCGTCAATGCGAAAACAAATGTTCTAGACAATCCAATTGAAAAATCCGTCATTGCGAGGGCGTCAGCCCGAAGCAATCGCATAATTATTTTGAGATTACTTCGCTTCGCTCGTAATGACGGTAAATCACAACTCAAAACTAAAAATTAAAAATTTTAATTACCCCCCCCCTAAATTTTAGGTATTGTGGATAAAAAATAATAAAATATTTTTGGAATACCCCCGAAATTTTACATATATTTGCCCGAAAATTTAAATTTATGAATAAAAGAATGATTGCTTTTCAAGAAGTATTAAACAAAAAGCCCATTTCTCCTGCTACTCCAAATAAATCAATTAGTGAGTATTTTGCAGAAAATGTATTTACATTAGATAAAATGCGTAAATATTTATCGGAAGAAACATTTGAAAAAGTAAAAGAATCCATTGATAAAGGCGTTCCTATTGACAGAAAAATTGCCTCTGAAGTGGCCGAAGCAATGAAGGCGTGGGCAATGAGCAAGGGCGTTACACATTATACACACTGGTTTCAGCCATTGAACGGAGAAACAGCCGAGAAACATGATGCTTTTATGGAATTTACAGGAGATGGCAGAATTGTTGAAAAATTTAGTGGTAATCAGTTAGCCCAACAAGAACCTGATGCTTCATCTTTTCCAAGCGGTGGTATTCGCAATACTTTTGAAGCAAGAGGTTATACTGCATGGGATCCTACATCACCTGCATTTATAATAGATAAAACATTATGTATTCCTTCCATATTTGTATCATATACGGGTGAAACTTTGGATTACAAAACACCTTTGCTTCGTTCATTGCACGCATTAGATAAAGCCGCAACAGAAGTATGTCAGTATTTTGATAAAAATGTAACAAAAGTGTTTTCAACACTTGGTTGGGAACAAGAGTATTTTTTAATTGATTCTGCTTATTATAGTGCAAGATATGATATTCAACAATCTGGCAGAACATTGTTTGGACACGCTCCCGCCAAAGGACAGCAATTAGAAGATCATTATTGGGGTTCAATACCAGAAAGAGTTGCAGCTTTTATGAAAGATTTTGAATATGAATGTCATTTGCTTGGAATACCAGTAAAAACAAGGCATAACGAAGTAGCTCCCGCTCAATATGAATGTGCTCCTATTTTTGAAGAAGTAAGTGTGGCCGTAGATCATAATGTTCAATTGATGGACATAATGGAAAAAGTGGCTATAAGACATGGATTTAGAGTATTATTTCATGAAAAACCTTTTGCTGGCGTGAATGGTAGTGGTAAGCATAACAACTGGAGTATGTCTACCAATACAGGAAAAAATTTATTAAGTCCCGGTAAAACACCAAAAACTAATTTACAGTTTTTGACCTTCTTTGTGAATGTAATTAAAGCTGTTCATGATTATGCAGATTTATTAAGAGCCAGTATAGCCAGTGCTTCAAATGATCATAGATTAGGAGCTAATGAAGCCCCACCGGCTATTATTTCTGTATTCATTGGAAAATATCTGTCCGATCTTTTGGACGATTTAGAAAAAAATGTGCCATCTGGTAAAATGAGTCCAGAAACAAAAACAGCATTGAAATTAGGTATTGGTAAAATACCCGAAATTTTATTAGACAATACAGATAGAAACAGAACATCACCATTTGCATTTACAGGAAATAAATTTGAATTCAGAGCTGTTGGTTCATCGGCAAATTGTGGCAATGCAATGATGGTTTTAAATACTATAGTTGCCAAAACATTAGTTGAATTCAAAAAAGAGGTAGATGCTTTAATTGAAAAAGGACAAGAAAAAGATGAAGCTATATTTCAAGTGATTAAGAAATATATCACTGCATCTAAAAAAATAAGATTTGAAGGTAATGGATATAGTGATGAATGGAAAAAAGAAGCTAAAAAAAGAGGTTTGAATAATTTTACAACAACACCCGAAGCATTAGCAATTTATCACAATAAAAAATACATTCAAGTTTTTGAAGAATTAAGTGTGTTAACTGAAAGAGAAATTAAAGCAAGACATGAAATAGAATTAGAAACATACATTAAAAAAGTTCAGATTGAATCACGTGTAATGGCTGAAATGGTTCATAATACAATTATTCCTGCGGCATTGAATTATCAACATAAATTAGTAGAAATTGTAAAAGGCATTAAAGAAACTATTGGGGCAACAGTATTAACAGGAGGTTCAGAAGATAGCGATTCATTAGCATCTACTCAATTAGAAATTATTAAAGAAATCTCTGAAAGAGTAAGTATATTAAGAAAATTGGCAATTGAAATGACAGAAGAGCGTAAAAAAGCTAATGCAATTGAAGATGTTGAAAAAAGAGCATTTGCATATTGTGAAAAAGTAAAACCATATTTTGATCAGATTCGTTATCATGCAGATAAATTAGAACTCATTGTAGCAGATGAATATTGGCCATTACCTAAATACGCAGAGATGTTATCATTAAGATAATGAGAGGGTGAGATTATGGTTTTTGTTACTATTCAGGTGTTCAAAATATTTATATAGATACAAGATGATTTATTTCAAAACTACAAATGATTCCAGATATTATTGCTTAAATTTTTGAAAAAGGCAAAGACAGCAAAAATTGTAAATCCTCCAAAAAATATGAGTAAATGAAAATATACTCCTAAACGATAACCACTCCAATATGTTGCCGTTCTGTCTAATGTAATTAGATGTGTAGGTAAAATCAAATCTACAATTAAGGTAAAGATAATGAGTGAAATAGCAAGTGATTCAAAATTTCGCAATGGAAAATTTATCCATTTTCTTTTTGGTGAAATTGGTTTTCCCCATTGATGAATAAGATAATAATTTCCATTTTCAGTGGGTGCAAATAGTAATCCATAATTTTCATTGAAATAAGGGTTTGTAAAGCATTCACGATAAGAGAGAATTTTTAATCCCTGAATGTTTTTATGATATTTTTCATTCAAATACTCTATTTTAATTTCAGCCACAGCAGGAATTTCATTTTTGAATAAGTGTGCATCTAAAAAACACATTCTATAATGGATGCAAACTTTTTCTATTTCATTTAGTGTAAAAATATCTTTTGAATCAAGTTCATCATCACTTAATAAAAAATCTTTCTGTTGATATAAATCTAAATTTTGAAGGATATTTTTGGGATTTATCCATGATTTATGAATAGTGCTTTTTATTTCCTGCAATAAAATATCAACCTCATTTCTTTTATCTGCTAATTTTTTCAAATCATTCAACAAACTGCAATCTTCAATACTATTTAATTTATTCTTTGAAAATATAAGATTCATATACTTAATTTGTGCCATCAAATTTACTGATTTTTATTGAATAGTGAATATATCTTTTAATGTTAATTTGTTCAAATGAAAAAAAATTTGTATATTTACAATTGAAAAATAATAAATAAAACAATGGAATTACCAAAAACATATCCTGTTTATTTTGAAAGAAGAAAATTCTTGATGTTGTTTGTTTTATTTGTTGCAATAATCAGCGGTATTATTACTTATTTCAGTTTTAAATCATATACTGTATATCATATTTATTCTGCTTTTATTTGTGCTGTTTCAACGCTTTATTTATCGTGGTTATATTTTAATCCGCTAATAGTGATAGAAAAAGATTTTTTTGAATTAAATACAGGATTGTTTTTACACAGAAAATTTCAATACAGAGATATTCAAAAAATTGATACAAATGAAAATACAGAAAAATTATACATTGTGTATAATGACCATGAAGTGATAGAAATATCAATGAGATTAATTAAAAAAGATGAAAGAATAAAATTTGTAGAGATATTAAAATTGCATGTGTATAGAGATTTATTAGACAGAGATGAGTAGGTTTATTCTTCTTTGAAAAAATTCAGTTTTCTTAAATCAATCAATAAAACATTTTGATAATAAAAACGAATAATTTGTTCGTAGGTATATCCTAATTTTGCCATTTTCATTGCCCCTTCCTGTGAAAGCCCAACACCGTGTCCAAAACCTCTACCATAAAAAATCACAGAATCATTGGTAGCATTTAAGTGTATATTAAAAAATGTGGACATTAATTTTAAATCATCACGAATATTTTTTAGCGGAATTTTATGAGAGCGATATTGTAAGTGTGTTAATCTTGATGTTTGAATTAAATGAGTAGCGTGTCTGAATGCTTCGCTATCATCAATTGGATATTTATTTTTTTTCAAATAACTTTTCCATTCAGAAAGTGGAATTGTTTTTTTCCATGAATAACTTGGCATACCTACACTAAATGTATCAATTACACTTCTTAAATAATCCTTTTTACTTCCCCAAATATCTTCTGAATTGACAGTTTGCCCGCCACTATTACTATGGAATGCGGCTACTATCAAATTTAAATCATTATCTACAATTACCTGATGTTGTGTTTGTTTTACCGCATCTGCAATTACAGAAGAATAGCAAATTCCGTAATAAACCTGACAATGAACACCATCACATAAATTAAAACCTTCTGCTAAATGTTTGTATAAATGGGATAGAGCGTAAGTTCTTACAAGTAGTGCTTGGGCTTTGTAAAATTCAGGATGTCTGCCTTTTCCAACTTCTGCATTTACTACACCACACACATAATCATCTAAATTCAATGTATTTATCATTTTCAAATTGCCATTATTTGCGGTAACTACTAAATGTCCTTTGTAGATTCTTTCCTTTTTGAACTGGTTGGTAATAATGGTTAATTGTGCATTTTCAATATCAGGTGAATAGAAGTATACTTTTTTTGATACTATTTTTTGATTATTAAGATTGTCAAATAAAACTAATGAATCATTGATGGCTTTTATCAAATAAATTTGATTTTTCTTTAATTGATATAAATTGCCGTTTTCTTCATATTGAATAGAATAATTATCTTGAAATAAAATTTTTACTTCGGAAATTTTTGAATTGTAAAATATGCCTATATTCACTAATTCTTGTGAATGATATTTTCCAGAAAATAATAAAATTGAAAATATAAAAATATGTTTGAAAATTCTACGCTTTAGCATTTTGTATCAATGAATAATAAATTTTTTCTGCTAATCTTTTTGATGCACCTGCACCACCTAACTTTTCTTTTAATTCAGCATAGTCATTTTTAATTCTTTTTCTAACTTCTTCATTCAATAAAATTTTTTCTAACTCTGTTTTTAAGTTTTGAGTATTTAAGTCACTTTGAATAAGTTCTTTGACAACTTCTTTTTGCATAATTAAATTTACCATACTAATATACTTGATATTTCTAACTAATAATCTTGCAATCCAGTATGAGATTTGTCCACCTTTGTAACAAACCACTTGAGGTAAATCAAATAATGCGGCTTCCATTGTAGAAGTTCCTGATTTTATTAAACCTGCTTCTGAAAAATGAAGTATTGAATAAGTATCATCATAAACTACATAAACATTTTCAGACAAATAAGGTTTATATAAATCCTTTGAAAATCTTGATAATCCTGCTATAATAAAAGTATAGTCCTTAAAATATTTACTTACACTTACCATTTTAGGAAGAATGGCTTTGATTTCCTGCTCTCTGCTACCAGGCAAAATAGCAATATATTTTGTATCAGGTAAATTGTATTTTTTTTGAAATTCATTTTTAGTTATATTGATTAAATTTGGTGTAATTTCATCTAATAAAGGATGTCCAACAAATTCAACATTGTAATTGTATTTTTTGTAAAACTCTGTTTCAAATGGAAGAATTGTGAAAAGTTTATCTACATATTTAATAATTGTATGTACTCTGCTTTCTTTCCAAGCCCAAACAGTAGGAGAAATGTAATAATATACTTTCATACCATTTTCTTTACACCACTTTGCCATTTTCAAATTAAAGCCAGGATAATCAACCAGAATGACTACATCGTATTTATTTTTTAACAAATGGTTTTTTACGATTTTGAAATTTTCCAGAATGAGTTTCAAATTTTTTACAACATCTATAAAACCCATAAATGCAGTGCGTTCCAATGGTATTAAAGGATTTTTTTGAAGAACATTTGAAAGATGGCTACCACCAACAAAATCAATACTTGCACTATTATCTAACTTTAATAATTCTTTTACAAAATGAGAAGCATGTATATCACCTGATGGGTCGCCTGCAATGATAAAGTATTTCATTGACGAGAATTTTTAATTGTATTAAGAATAAAATATAAAAATCTATTCACCATCTGCATACATTAAGTAAAATATATAAAATACAAATAATAATGTTGAGATAACAATACCTGCAGCAGCACGATTTTTATTTTTATTCAAAAAAAAATAGAATGGCAGTAAATTTGTCAAAACACAAAGTTTTACTACATCATCCCACATATCACCTAATTTTAAAAACCAGATAAATCTTGATGGAAAACTTATGTAAGAATATCTGATTAACCAATATAAAAAAAATGAAAAAAGTGGAGTAATAATTCCAATTAACAATCCAATCCACCATTTATCAAAATTAATTTGTTTTAATTTTTCAATCATAGCGGCAATGATACAAAAAATATAATGTTGATTTTTTATGCAAGCAATAAATTCAATACATTTGTCGTTATTAAATTTCAAATATTTCAAATGAGGTTGAAATTAAGTTTTTGGTTATTAATTTTAAGTGTTATTAATGTTTTTGCACAACAAAAACAAGGCATAGGTCAGTGGAAAGATTTATTAGGTTTTTATTCTTGCAATTCTGTTACATATAATGGAGATTGGTCAAAAATTTTTGTAAGCAATAGAAATAGTGTTGCCGCATATAATCCATCTACACAAGAAATTGAATGGATAATAAATAAAACCAATGGTTTATCCGATGTAGGTATTAAAGTAATCAGATATAATGCTTACAACAATAAGTTATTAGTCGCTTATGAAAATGGTAACATTGATATTATTGAAGGAACATTAGTTTTTAATATTAGCGATATTAAAAATGCATCTATTACAGCAAGTAAAAAAATAAATGAAGTTACATTCAAAAATCAATTCGCTTATCTTGCCTGTGGTTTTGGAATTTGTGTTTTAGATATGAATAAGTTAGAGATTAAAGAAACCTATTTCATTGGAAAAAACAATACTTATTTAAATGTTTATCAGGTTGCTTTTGATGATTCTTTAATCTATGCAGCCACTGATAGCAGTGTTATTCGTGCCAATTTAAATTCAGTTTTAAATGATTATAGAAATTGGAGAAAATTTTTATCATCTGAAATTCCTAAAGGCACATATAGTGGAGTAGTAAATTTTAATAATAAAATTTTTGCAGCGTATTCACCTTATACAAAAAATACTTCTAACTATATGAAAGATACACTATATGCAAGAGATAATACAGGTGTTTGGACAAAAATTTTTTACAATACTTCACCAAATTCAGGAACTATCATCAAAAAAATGTATGTTTTTAATAATGAATGTATTGGATTTATTGGACCATACGGTGCAAATGCAGTAGACAAAAATCAAAATCAAATTTATGCAATTGGTAATTATAATTTTGGTAATCAGCAAATTTTAGATATTGCAATCAATTATCGTCCTTCAAATCCACCTCCTGCTATTTCTTATATTGCAGATGATTTACATGGGTTTCTAAGAACATATTGGGATGCATATCCTGTTATCATTGATGGAACACGAGGTAAATTTGTAAGTAGAATAAATGCAAGAAATGGAAAAATTGTGGTAGCACCTTCAAAAATTGATGAAACAGGAACTCCAAATTTTTATACTGAAGGATTGTATTATTATGATGGAGAACAATGGAATTATCTTAGAGATTTTAATAATGATACAATTATGGACTTAACAGATGCAATCATAGATCCAGATGATGATACACATATTTTTGCAGCAAGTTGGATAAATGGAATTGTAGAATATAAAAACAAAAAATTATACAAAGTATATAATAAATCTAATTCGGGACTTGTCAATTTATCTTCAATTGGATTAAGCTGGCACTGGGTTAGTGGAATTACATTGGATCCAAATAAAAATGTATGGGTGGCACATCCTATTTCTCCTTCTCCTTTAAGTGTTCTAAAAAACAATGGACAGTTACAAAACTTCAATTTAACAGGTTTTAATGCATTATATTCTACAAGAATTTTATACGATAAAAATGATCAGGTTTGGTGTTTGCTTCCAAGAGGGAATGGAATTTTGGTTTACAAAAATTCTAATTTTTCTGCAATGAATAATTCTAATACAAAATATCTGACAAGCGCCAAAGGAAGCGGCGGATTACCATCTGATTATGTTTGGGCTATTGCAGAAGATAAAAACGGGTATATCTGGTTAGGTACTTCTCAAGGAGTGGCTGTGATATATTCGCCTGAAAATATCTTTAATGGCGGAAATTACGATGCTCAACAAATTTATATTACACAAGATGGTAAAACACAATTATTATTAGTTACAGAAAAAGTAACTGCAATTGTGGTAGATGGTGCTGATAGAAAATGGATTGGAACAGAAGCATCGGGTTTATTCTGTTTTTCACCAGATGGACAAACACAAATTTTTCATTTTACAATCGATAACAGCTCCTTGTTATCTAACAATATAATTGATATTGCTTATGATGAAAAAACAGGTGATATAATTATTGGAACAGATAAAGGTGTTCAATCTTACAGAACTGATATCATTGGTGGATTTGAAGAATATACTAATGTTCATGCATTCCCAAATCCTGTAAAAAGAACAGATGAAAATGTTTATATTAAAGGTTTAGTAGATGGAAGTATAGTTAAAATAACAGATTTAGCAGGAAATCTTGTATGGGAAGGCAAATCTACTGGTGGAATGATTACATGGAATTTATATACTTTGTATAATAAGAGGGTAACAGATGGAATTTATATTGTTTATGCTTCTACATCAGATGCCCAGCAAAAAGCAGTTGCAAAAATTATGGTTTTAAATTGATGTAAATTTTTATTTAAAACTTTAATTTACTAACCCAGATACCCAGTAAAACCGCTAATATCCCTAACAAAATACTCATAAATGTGTATGATAAAAAAAGCCACCATTCGCCTTTTTGAATAAGGGCTAAATTTTCAGCAGTAAAAGATGAAAATGTTGTAAATCCTCCGCAAATACCTGTTGCCAGAAACAATCTATATTGTTGAAAAGAAATATATTCTTCACTTAATCCATAAACTAATCCAATAATAAATGAACCCAAGATATTAACTGAAAATGTACCAATTGGAAAAAGAATAGGGAAAAACTTTGAAAATGTAGTAGATATTAAATAACGACCAACACTTCCAATAAAACCACCAATGCCTACCAATAACCAATTTTTTATCATACAAAAATATTTTTGATTTGGTAGGCGTTATCATCTCATTTTAATGAGCGGTTATAGGCGAACGCCATCGCCTTATGCGGTGAGGGGGGGATTCGAACCCCCGGTATGGTTTTAGCCATACGACGGTTTAGCAAACCGTTGGTTTAAGCCACTCACCCACCTCACCAATTTTTAAGTGCCGCAAATATAGGTGATACTTTGGAAAAATAAAAATGAAATTTTAGTAGAAATAAATTTTAATCATGTTTCTTTAACCATTCAATCACCGCAGGGGCTAATTCTTTTTGAGATTTTGAACCTGTGAATACGCCAATATGTCCGCCTTTGAAACTGTATAAAGTTTTATCTTTACTTCCTACTAAATCATTTAATGGAATTGTAGAGGCTGGTGGTACTAAATGATCTTCTGTTGCATAGATATTCAATAATGGGCAAGTGATATTTTTCAAATTAACCTTTTTGCCTTTAATCACTAATTCTCCTTTTACTAATTTATTTTGTTGATATAAATCTTTCATAAATTGTCTGAAACATTCACCTGCTTGTGCAGGACTTTCATTAATCCATTTTTCCATTCGTAAGAAGTTGAGTAACTTTTCTTTGTCGTTTATAATATTCATTAAATTTTGTTGCTTTTGGAGTTTCATCATTGGTTTTAAAATTTCAAAACCAATGTTCAAAAAATCACCAGGAATAAGACCGTTATATCCTTCTACTAATTTATCAAAATCCATGTCTTTACTCCATCTAAATAATAATCCGTCATTAGTTGAAAAATCAATAGGTGTAACATGAGGAATTAAATTTTTTACTTTTTCCTGATGTAATGCAGTATAAATTACAGATAATGTTCCGCCTTGACAAATGCTCAATATATTAATTTTATCATGACCAGTTTCTTTGCGAATAAAATCTACACAATGATCAATGTAGTCAATGTAATCATCACAAGTAAGATATCTATCAGATTTTGTTGGAAATCCCCAATCAATTAAATATAAATCTGCTCCACCATTTAGTAAGTTTCTGATATATGAACGATCTGGCTGTAAATCCAGCATTTTGTATGTATTAACAAGTGCATATACAATTAAAATTGGGGTTTTGATTGTAGGTGGTGTTTCTCTATCGTAATGATAAAGCACTAATTTATCTTCTTTGTAAACAGGTGTTTTGGGCGTTGTGGCAATATCAATTTCATCAACTTCTTTGAGCACTTCTGTACCTTTCATCATTTTTTCTAATAATTCTACTGTTTCTTTCATTTGATTAATGTTTGGTGTATCCATAATTTTATTTTTTCATTTCACAAAGTAAATGAAAATTTCATCAGCAAGCAAATTTTTTCTCAATTAAAAAACTGTAATAATACCTGCATGCACTTTACCTGCTCGGAAATCAGGCGATTGTCCAAAATTATTACCAATAGCATAAATTAAATTAAAAAGTCCTGCTTTTGTTTCAAACTGCACACCAGCACCAAATGAATAAATGCTATTTTCTTGCTTTTGATTAACATAATTACTTGTGTAATAAGCGGCATCGGAAAATATCATCAAATAACCATTTTCACTATAACGAAATCTATACTCCAATGTTGGAATATAATATGTATTCGCAAAAATACTTTGTTCATTAAATCCACGAATGCTCTTTAATCCTCCAATTCTGAATAATTCATTTTTGAATAAAGTTGAATTGCCATCTATATAACCATATTTCAAAGATAGTTTGATTGTTCCATAACTTGTAAAAATTCTTGGGAAATAATGTTCAATCATTCCATCTAAATTATATTGCAATGAATGAAGCAAGATATTTTTGTATGCTATTTCATTGATTTTGGGATTTTTACGAATATTTTTATTACCTATAGAAAAATTTAATTGAATTTGCCAGCCCGAAGATGGATTATTGATTGAATTCAAATTATTGAAATAAATACCAGAGCCATAGTATCTTGTTGTAACATCTGCGTAGTCGGGTAGAGTAGTAATACCTGATAATCCATAAGTGGATATTAAGTTAGAATTTCTTTGTTTGTAAAAAAAATTGATGTTATTGATACCTGAATAATAATAAGCAATGCCAATTTGATTTTGAACATCAATGAAAGTAGTATCTTTTTTGAATAATGTAATTTGATAATTAGCACCTATTGAAGTGCCCGCCAAATAAGGGATTGAAAAATACGATTTAAAATTTTGAGTAAGTGCTTGCACTCTTTGCCATTCAATATCTAATTGTTCTGCATTTTTGAAAATATTGTTGATTAATTTAATTTTCAAATTTCCTGTAAGAATAGTTTTTCCCGATGCATCAGGTTGAAATCCAATTATGCCATCAAATTGAGAAACATTTTTATTATCAGCAAAAATATAAACTTTGTTTTCCTTGTCAGTTATTCGAATAATGGGCGATTGACGAATATTTACAAATGGTAATTTTTTTAGTTTAGATTCAATTTGAGACAATTTTTTTTCATTGTAGTTAGAACCTGGTTTAATATCAATATATCTATATAAAAATTTTTGATTGATTTTCAAATTACCTTTCAAAATAATACTATCTATTTTAATGAGTTGATGTTTATTGACATTAAGCGAAGCGGTCAAGATATTTGAATCTATTTTTATACTATCTAATTTTACAGAAACAAAAGGATATCCGTTGTTTTCATAATAAGTAATAATTTTTTCAAAAAGAGATTTTATCTCAGAATAATTAACTGGTCTATTTTCAAATTTTTTAGGTTGAAAATATTCGTAATATAATTTTAATTCAAGATTTCCTTTTTTCAATTTTGCCCACTGAAACAATTGATTTTTTTGAAAGTAATAAATAACATCATTTTCTTTTTGAATAATAGAATCAAAGTCAGCCAACAAATAACCATTGTAATGAAATGATTTCAGAAAATTTTTTGCTTCTTTATCAAGGTCAGTTCTATTTGAATAATTTTTAGTAAAAATTATCTTTTTTTCTTGATTATCAAATATCTTAAGTTGTAACATTTGAGCAATATGCACATTATAATATAAAACAAATAGAAAGCAAATAATACGATTATTCATCACAGATAAAAATTAAAACGAAACTGAATTTGAAAAATTTTATTTAAGTTTGGGCAAAGTTAAAAATTTATTTTATGAAAAAATGGAGCGTGTTTTTTTTAGGAATGACAATAAACTTTGTATCGGCACAAATTACTATTACCAACACAAGTTTGCCAAACATTGGAGATACTATCAGATATTCAGTTGCAAGTTTAAATAGTGTTGGAGATTATAATTCTACGGGCACTAATTATGTTTGGCATTTTGATACATTAAATGTGATTCGTCAGGGTAGAAGAGATTTTACTAATAGTACACCATATTTTGCATTTTTTGGACCAACTAAGTTTGGAGAAAAAATTGCAGATACGATAGTATCACAAAATATTCCTGGTTTTGGATCTGTTAGTATTACAGATTTTTATCAGTTTTATAGAAACTTGCCTACAGTATTTGATGTAGAAGGAGCAGGTTTAAAAATTAATAGTATTCCCGTTCCTTCATTTTACACAGATAAAGATGAATTGTATTTTTTACCTTTACAATATGGTCAAAGAGATTCTTCTACATTCAAGTTTGCAACACCTACAACTACTGCAATTCCAATTGTATATAAAAAATCGGGATATAGAATTACTGAAGTAGACGGATGGGGAACTATTACAACACCTTACGGAACATTTAATTGTTTGAGAGTTGTTACATCACAATATTCAAAAGATACTATTATTTTTAATTCAACTTTTGGTACTTTTCCATTTGGATTTAATAATTATCAAAGGTCTTATCAATGGCTTACAAATACTGAAAAAATTCCAGTATTAGAAGTAAGCGGAACAATTAATAACATGGGTAATTTTATACCAAATTTAGTAAGATATAGAGATAATTATAGAATAGTTGGCATAAAAGAATTTGAAAATAAAAATTCATTGATAAAAATTTATCCAAATCCAAACAATGGTGTATTTAAAATTGAAAATGTATTTAATAATCCTGTTAAAATTTCAGTATTTAATTATTTTGGGCAAAATGTTTGGAACATTGATGAGCCAGCAAATTTTTCTGATAATATTGAAGTAGATCTTTCTCATTTGCCTAATGGAAGATATTTTGGAAGCATTATTTCAAATGAAAATACATATTTAATTGAGTTTGAAATTATTAAATAGTTTGAAAACTTTTAATATTATTGATTTTAATTCATCATCATTTATTGCCATTCATAAAATTTTGGTTTAAAAATTTCTCTTTGTATCATCAATTCCTTTAAATTTGCGAGGGATAAATTTCATTTATGTCAAGATATTCTTATTTTTTCAAATTATCATTTTGTTACCTACTTTTTATTTCAACTTTTTTTACTTTTAACTCATTAAATGCTCAAGTAGGTAAAAATGGTACTTTTTCAACCACTTCTAATACCATTATAAATACATATTATTCTGTAAGTTCAAATATAAATGCAGGAGATAATTATGTTATTGTAAGTCCAACCCCAGCATTATCTGCTGGTGATTTGGTTTTAATTATTCAAATGCAGGGAGCCAGTGTAAATTGTTATGCCAATCCTTCAAATACTGTAGCATCTTTACCAAGCGGGCCCAATTATGGTGCTATTACAAACTATAATAATGCAGGTAATTATGAATTTGCACAAGTCAATAGCGTGAATAGTAATTCTGTATTTTTAGATTGTCCATTACAAAAAAATTATACTGCATCAGGAAAAGTTCAACTCATTAAAATTCCAAGATTTCAAAACTTAACAATCAATTCTCCACATTCTATTTATGGTTCTCCTTGGAATGGAAGTGTAGGTGGCGTTGTAGCAGTAGAAATTAATGGAACATTAACTATCAATAGTGGTGGAAAAATTAGTGCTGATACCATTGGCTTCAGAGGTGGAAGAACAAATTTACGAAATACATCGCCAAATTTTGGTGTATCTGATTACGGACACTTAGATAAAAATATGGGTGTATACAAAGGTGAAAGTATTGCTGGAGATACAGCACTTTATGCCAGTTTATTTTCTGGAAGATTTGCAAAAGGTGCTGTTGCTAATGGTGGTGGTGGTGGAAATGCTGTAAATGCTGGTGGTGGCGGTGGTGCAAATGCTGGTGACACTTCTATGTGGAACGGGAAAGGTAATCCTGATGTTTCAAATGCAACTTGGATTACCGCATGGAATTTAGAATCTCCTGGATTTGCAAGTAATGTTTCATCTGGTGGCGGTAGAGGGGGATACACTTATTCTAATTCCAATAAAAATCCGCTTGTTTATGGCCCAAACGATTATACCAATTGGGGAGGAGACGGCAGAAGTAATAATGGCGGTTTAGGTGGACGACCATTGGATTATGCATCTGGAAGAGTATTTTTAGGTGGTGGTGGTGGTGCGGGAGATTCTGATAATGGATATGGAGGTAGAGGCGGAAGCGGTGGCGGCATTATTTTTATTTTGAATTATGGACAAATTATTGCAAACGGAATGATTACTGCAAATGGTAGAAATGGATATAATACTTCAACACCATCTCCTCCAATTAATGATTTATCTGGTAGAGATGGCGCAGGGGGTGCAGGTGGTGGTGGTGCTATTATTATTAAAACACCTAATCCAATTGTTGGTACTCCTACAGTTACTGCAAAAGGTGGAGATGGTGGAAATCAACAAATGAAATCGGGATACATATTTGGTAGTCCTAATGATGCTTATGGACCTGGAGGTGGTGGTGGAGGCGGTTATATTGGAAGTAGTGTGAGTGTTCCAAATACTAATGTTTCTGGTGGAAATAATGGAATTGTTCAATACTTGAGTGGTACTAATGGTTGTTTAATAGATGACAATTTTCCGCCCAATGGTGCTACCAAAGGTGGGGCAGGTATTGTAACAAATACACTTACACCACCTGAAATAATTTCTGTATCACCTTCTACATTAAATGTATGTGTGGGTTCCAACATTACAGCAACCGCAGTTTCAACCAATACAACTTCTGTTATTAACTGGTATACAAGTTTTACAGGTACAAATGTAATTGCTTCTGGTACTATTTTCACAACTAATCTCTCAACACCTGGAACATATACATTTTATGCTGGAACTTGCCCAGGTATTTATCGTGCATCTTTAATTGTAACAGTTACTCCACAACCAACTATTTCAGTCAATAGTTCCACAATATGCAGTGGTCAAAGTACTACTTTAATTGCAAGCGGTGCCAGTTCTTATACTTGGAATACTGGTGCAACAAGTAATTCAATAGTAGTTTCACCATCTTCTAACACAACATATTCAGTTACTGGAGAATCTTCTGGTTGTACAGATACAAAAACAGCACAGGTGATTGTAAATCCATCTCCAACTATTACAGTCAATAGTTCTACAATATGTAGTGGTCAAAGTGCTACTTTAATTGCAAGTGGAGCAAGTTCATATACTTGGAATACTGGTGCTACAAGTAATTCAATTGTGGTAATTCCATCATCTACTACCAATTATACAGTTACTGGTGCAAATTTGGGTTGCACTAATACACAAACAACACAAGTTGTCATAATACCACAGCCAACAATTTCAGTCAATAGTTCTACAATTTGCAGTGGTCAAAGTGCTACTTTAATTGCAAGTGGAGCAAGTTCATATACTTGGAATACTGGTGCTACAACTAATTCAATAATAGTTTCACCTTCTTCTAATACTAACTATACTGTTACAGGTGGAGCAACTGGTTGTTCCGATACAAAAACAACTCAAGTGATTGTTAATCCATCTCCAACTATTACAATTAATAGTTCCACAATTTGCAGTAATCAAAGTGCTACTTTAATTGCAAATGGTGCAAGTTCTTATACATGGAATACTGGTGCAACAAGTAATTCAATAGTAGTTTCACCATCTTCTAATACAACTTATTCAGTTACTGGAGAATCTTCTGGTTGTACAGATACAAAAACAGTACAGGTGATTGTAAATCCATCTCCAACAATTTCAGTCAATAGTTCTACAATTTGCAGTGGGCAAAGTGCTACTTTAATTGCAAACGGTGCAAGTTCATATACATGGAATACTGGTGCTACAAGTAATTCGATTGTGGTAAGTCCATCATCAACTACAAACTATACTGTTATAGGGGAAAACTTAGGTTGTACTAATACACAAACATCTCAAGTTGTCATAATACCACAACCAACAATTTCAGTCAATAGTTCTACAATATGCAGTGGGCAAAGTGCTACTTTAATTGCAAGTGGAGCAAGTTCATATACTTGGAATACAGGGGCAACAAGTAATTCAATAGTTGTTTCACCTTCTTCAAATACTAACTATACTGTTACTGGTGAGATTAGTGGATGTTCTAATACTCAAACAACATCCGTTTTTATTCTTTCCGCTCCTACTATAACTCTAATCCCGGATGCTAATACTATCTGTAAAAACAATTGTGTTACAATTTCTTATGCTCCTTCTACTTTTACTGATATTACTTTTGATTATGGTGATGGAAATGGATACACGCCTTTCAATTCATATTGCTTTACTTCTACTGGTATTCATACAATTTCAGCACAGGGCACATTTACAAACGGATGTCATTCTGTTGCTCTGCCAATTAGCATAAATGTTATTGATAATCCTGTTGCGGATTTTAGTGTTAGTCCCCAGGTTTTTGTTAATGATAATGTGATAATAACTAATCTCTCATCAGGGGCAAACTTGTATAACTGGAACTTTGGTGATGGCAATAGTTTAATTACTTATTCATACAATATCAATCATTCATATTCATCATCAGGTAGATATTGTATTTTATTGACTGCTATTGATACGGTATTTTTATGTAGCGATACAGTTACAAGGTGCATCAATGTTGAAGATAATTTTATAATAGAGATACCAAATATATTTACACCAAATTTGGATGGCGTTAATGATGAATTTAAGGTAAGAGCAAAAGGTGTAAAAGATTTTCATTGTGAGATATATGATAGATGGGGTATAAAGTTATATGAATGGGATGATATAAGTAAAGGATGGAATGGATATTTGAAAAACAACAGCAAAGCCCCAACAGGAACATATTATTACATTATTAAGTGTGTGTTGAATAATGGCGAAATAAAAGAGTTCAAGGGCTATTTGACATTGTTGGAGTGATAATAATAGTGAATAATGAAAAGTGAAAAGTGAAAAGTTTTTAGTGCTGACGCTAACGGTCAGCATGCTGATATTTTGCTTAGCAAAATAGTCAGCATTTTGAATTTTTAGTTTTTAGTTAATTTTAAAATTAAAAACTAAACAATCCCGAAGAAGGGATGCAATGATTATAGAAGTGAATAGTAAATATTTTATGCAATAAAATTACATAAAATAAATTGTTGATAAATTTTTATATTTAAAGTAGATAGGGTAGGAATAAATTACATAATTTTACGGGTAAAAATATTTGTATGGCAAAAAAATCAGAAGAAATGGAAGTAAAAGACAAAGCTAAAAGAACGCCTAATCCAGAAAAATTAAAAGCATTGAGTTCAACTATTGAAATGCTTGAAAAAACTTATGGTAAAGGGACTATCATGAAGTTAGGAGACAGTGTGGTAGAACCATTAGATGCAATTTCAACTGGTTCAATTGGATTAGATATTGCATTAGGAGTTGGTGGTTTCCCAAGAGGTAGAGTGGTAGAAATTTTTGGACCTGAATCTTCAGGAAAAACAACATTAGCTATTCATGCTATTGCAAATGTTCAAAAAAACGGTGGCATTGCTGCTATTATTGATGCTGAACACGCATTTGACAGAACTTATGCTGAAAAATTAGGTGTTGACACCGAAAGTTTATTAATTTCTCAACCTGATAATGGGGAGCAGGCACTTGAAATTGCAGATAATTTGATAAGATCAGGGGCTATTGATATTATTGTAATCGATTCGGTTGCGGCACTTACCCCAAAAGCAGAAATTGAAGGTGAAATGGGGGACAGCAAAATGGGATTACAAGCAAGATTGATGAGTCAGGCACTTAGAAAAATGACAGCCACAATAAATAAAACGGGATGTTGTTGTATATTCATTAATCAATTAAGGGAAAAAATTGGCGTAATGTTTGGAAATCCAGAAACTACAACGGGAGGAAATGCCTTAAAATTCTATGCTTCTGTAAGGTTAGATATTCGCAGAATTGCTCAAATCAAAGAAGGGGAAAATGTAATAGGAAATAGAGTAAGAGTAAAAGTAGTAAAAAATAAAGTAGCACCTCCTTTCCGTCAGGCAGAGTTTGATATAATTTTTGGAGAAGGTATTAGTAAAATTGGAGAAATCATTGATATTGGTGTAGAAAAAGGTATTATCAAAAAAAGCGGTTCATGGTTTTCTTACAATGACACAAAACTTAGTCAAGGTAAAGATGCATTAAGACAAGTATTAAAAGATAATCCTGATTTATTAGCAGAGCTTGAAGAAAAAGTAAGAGCGGCTTTGAAAGAAGCACCTAATGTATTTGAACAATAATTGACCTTTGATTTGAAATAAAAAAAGCCCGCAAATTGTGGGCTTTTTTTTATTTGATGGATTAAATTTTTCTATTTTACTTTTTCAACAATAGATTTGAATGCTTCTGGATGATTCATTGCAAGGTCTGCTAAAACTTTGCGGTTTAGTTCAATGTTGTTCTTTTTAAGTTTGTTAATAAACTGGCTGTAAGAAAGACCATATTGTCTAACAGCCGCATTAATTCTTTGAATCCACAAACCGCGAATTTCTCTCTTTTTAAGTTTGCGGTGTTTGTAGGCATAGGTGAGCCCTTTTTCAAATGTATTTTTTGCAATTGTCCAAACATTTTTACGGGCACCCCAATAACCTTTTGTTTGTTTGAGGATTTTTTTTCTTCTTGCTTTGCTTGCTACATGATTGACTGATCTTGGCATAGTTTTAAGTTTTGTGAGTGGCAGCGCCTTGTGCTGATTTTTATTCAGCTGCCGAAATTTATCATCGGCAAATTAAAGCAAGGGCTTTTGGGCTGAACACTCGGGTTATTGATGATTTATAAGTTTAGTAAAAATTTTACATTGTTTAAGTCAGCGTGACTAACTTCTACTTTTTTTCCTAATCTTTTTTTTCTGTCTTTTTCTTTTTTTGTCAGAATGTGGTTTTTATAGGCCTTTTTTCTCATTATTTTTCCGCTACCTGTTATTTTAAATCTTTTTTTAGCACTGGAATTTGTTTTTTGTTTTGGCATAAAATATTTTTTAAGGGGTGCAAATGTAGTAAAAATATATTTTAATTACAAAATGGAAATATCAATTTATTTTTTCTTTTTTGGTGCAATAATAATTTGCATTTTTTTACCTTCCATTTTAGGCATATCTTCGGGCATTCCAAATTCTTCTAATTCTGTTGCAAATCTCATTAAAAGTTCTTCTGCTTTATCTTTAAATACAATTTCTCTACCTTTGAATAAAATAAACACTCTTACTTTAAATCCTTCTTTTAAAAATTCTTCTGCATGTTTTTTCTTAAATGCAAAATCATGTTCATCAATATGAGGTGAAAATCTAATATCTTTTATAACAACTTTTGCAGTTTTAGCTTTAATCTCTTTTTCTTTTTTCTTTTTTTCATAAAGGAATTTACCGTAGTCAATGACTTTACAAACTGGTGGTTGTGCATTGGGGGCGATTTCTACAAGGTCTAATCCTTTTTCTTGTGCAATGGCAAGTGCTTTTTGAATGGGCACAATTGCCGATTCTATGCCATCACCAACAATTCTAACTTCTTTTGCTCTGATTTCTTCATTTATTCTATGTTCGTGTACCTTTACACCAGGACGAATAAATCCTTCTTTTAGTCCTTTTTTACTCATTTATTTTATTTTGATTTTAGTTTTAGTAAAAAAAATTACACTATGTAAAATTGAAATTTTTCTGAACATTGCAATTTATTGATAATTTGTAACAATTTGCAAAATATGTTGAATAAACTCATCAACACTCATGCTTCCTACATCACCTTTTTTATGTTGTCTTACTGAAACGGCGTTATTTTGAACTTCTTTTTCTCCAATTACTAACATAAATGGAATTTTCATCATTTCTGCTTCTCGTATTTTTTTGCCAATCTTTTCATTTCTATCATCAAACAAAACTCGGATATTTTTTTCGGAGAGCAAATGTACAACTTTTTCTGCATACAAATTAAATTTTTCTGAAATTGGTAATACAGCAACTTGTTGAGGCGAAATCCAAACGGGTAAATCTCCTCCTGTATGTTCAAGTAATAAAGCAATAAATCTTTCTAAAGAACCAAATGGTGCCCTGTGAATCATTACTGGACGGTGTTTTTGATTATCTTGTCCTGTATATTCAAGTTCAAATCGTTCAGGTAAATTGTAATCAACCTGAATTGTACCAAGTTGCCATTTTCTTCCAATAGCATCTTTAATCATAAAATCCAGTTTGGGCCCATAAAATGCCGCTTCTCCATATTCTATTTTGGTTTTCAAACCTTTTTCTTGTGCAGCTTCAATAATGGCTTGTTCTGCTTTTTCCCATACTTCTTCGCTACCAATATATTTTTGTTTGTTGTCAGGATCTCTTAATGAAACTTGTGCTAAATAATCTGTAAATCCAAATGTATTCAATACTTTCAAAACAATATCTATAACTTTTTTAAATTCATCTTTAACTTGATCATGGGTACAGAAAATATGGGCGTCATCTTGAGTAAATCCGCGAACGCGTGTAAGGCCATGTAATTCGCCGTGTTGTTCGTATCTGTATACAGTTCCAAATTCTGCTAATCGTAAAGGTAAATCTTTATATGAACGAGGAATTGATTTATAGATTTCACAATGGTGAGGACAATTCATTGGTTTTAAGAAAAATTCTTCTCCTTCGTGTGGTGTCCGAATTGGTTGGAATGAATCCTTCCCATATTTTTCATAATGTCCAGAAATAATATATAATTGTTTTTGGGCAATATGAGGTGTTACAACAGGTTGATAACCATTTTGATTTTGTATTTTTCTAAGATATTGTTCTAATTCATATCTGATAGTAGTACCTTTTGGAAGCCACAATGGAAGACCCATTCCAACATTTTCTGAAAATGTAAATAATTGTAACTCTTTTCCTATTTTTCTATGATCTCTTTTTTTGGCTTCTTCTAATTGAGTAATAAATTCTTTTAGGTCACTTTCTTTTGGAAATGAGATTCCATAAATACGCGTAAGCATTTTATTTTTTTCATCTCCTTTCCAGTATGCACCTGCAACTGTCAATAATTTTACACCTTTGATGTATCCAGTATGTGGCACATGTGGACCACGGCATAAGTCAGTAAAATTTCCCTGAGTATAAAAAGTAATTTCTCCATCGTTTAATCTTTCTAACAAATCTAATTTGTAAGGATCATTTTTTTCTTTGAAATATTGAATGGCTTCTTGCTTAGGTACTTCTTTTCTGATGTATGGATTATTTTGCTTAGCTAATTCCATCATTTTTTTCTCAATGACTTCAAGGTCATTAAAAGTAATTTTCGCATCGCCAGTATCTATATCGTAATAGAAACCATTTTCAACAGGAGGACCTACCCAAAATTTTACATTAGGATATAAACTTTCAATGGCTTCTGCCATAAGGTGTGCAGAGGAATGCCATAAAGTTGCCTTACCTTCTTCGTCTTCCCATGTTAATAATTTTAGTTTACAATCTTTATTGATAGGTCTGGTGGCGTCCCAAACTTCATTATCTACTAATGCAGACAAAACTTTTTTGGCTAATGAATGACTGATAGATTCAGCAATTTGAAGAGCAGTAGTACCTTTTGGAAATTCTTTTATACTTCCATCAGGTAAAGTAACTTTTATGTTTTCCATACTAATGAGTAAAAATTTTGAGATTGCAAATATGCGTAAAAATTTTCTTTTAGTAAAATTGAGTAAAAAATTTTTGAAATGAATATGATTGCGAGAAAGCACAAAGAGGAATACAATTCTTTCATTAAGTTCGCAATCACAGAGTTCCATCTGTCCAAAAAATATAAAAATATTAGATGAAATAAAGGATTGATTATTTTTGAGCAAAAAAAAATGGAATTAAGAGAGTTACAAAAAATGGTAGATGAATGGATAAGAAATGTAGGTGTAAGATATTTTAATGAATTGACAAACACTGTTATATTGATGGAAGAAGTTGGAGAGTTGGCAAGAATAATGGCAAGAAAATATGGAGAGCAATCATTTAAAGAAAATGAAAATAATAATTTGGGAGAAGAAATGGCAGATGTGTTATTTGTATTGATATGCTTGGCTAACCAAACAGGTGTAGATTTAGAAAAAGAATTTTTAGAAAAGATGAAAAGAAAAACAGAAAGAGATAAAAACAGACATATGAACAATGAAAAGTTGAAATAATGTAAGTGAATAATTAAATTTGCCGCAAAAAGTATTTTATGAAAAAAGTAATTACAATTATTTCAGGATTAGCAATGATGGCAGGTATTGGAAATTATTCAAATGCACAGGTGTTTCAAAAAGGAACAAAAGTATTAAATTTAGGTATAGGTTTTTTAGGGACGTATAGATATGGCTGGGGATTGGGCCACTCTTATTCTTCTACCCCCTATTTGAATGCCGCGTTTGATGTAGGGATTTATGATTTTCCTGATGTAAAAAATTTATCAATAGGTGTGGGTGCTTATTTAGGTTGGAAAAACTATAGTTACTCTTATTATAGCACATGGAGAGATAAAAAGGGCAATTGGCATTATGATGATTATATAAAAGAAACATGGACTTATACTACATTTGGTATTAGACCCACTATACATTACTCGTTTGAAGGCACAAAAGCACAAGTGTATGGAGGCCTACCTTTAGGATTTGTAGTAGTTAATCATAAAGTTAACAGACCAGATTATGTTTATTATGTCAATGAAAGTGTTAGTTCATATCCTACTTTAGGTCTGATTTTAGGTGGAAGATATTATTTTTCTAACTCATTTGGAGTGTATGGAGAATTGGGATATGGTTTATCATATTTAAATTTGGGAATAAGTTTGAAGTTTTAATTCACAATAAAGTATTCGCTAAATTCGCTAACAAACTTCTTTCACCTTTTTGTAAAGTAATGTGTGCGTAAATGGTTTGACCTTTAAATTTTTCAATTAAATAACTCAAGCCATTACTTTGTGCATCCAAGTATGGTGTATCTATTTGTCTTACATCGCCAGTAAATACAATTTTAGTGCCTTCTCCTGCCCTTGTGATAATGGTTTTTACTTCATGAGGTGTAAGATTTTGTGCTTCATCTACAATGAAAAAAATGTTACTTAAACTTCTTCCACGAATGTATGCAAGAGCAGATACTAATAATTTTTCATTTTCTATCATTTCATTGATTTGCTTGAATTCTTTGTCCTTTTCAGAATACAGTGATTTAATGTATTTCAAATTATCCCACAGTGGCTCCATATAAGGATTTATTTTTTGATTAATATCTCCTGGCAAATAACCAATATCTTTATTACTCAAAGGCACTATTGGTCTTGCTAAATAAATTTGTTGATAATGTCTTCTTCTTTCTAATGCCCCTGCCACTGATAACAATGTTTTTCCTGTACCTGCAACACCTTGAAGTGTTACTAATTTGATATTATCATTTAATAACGCATCTAAAGCAAAAGTTTGTTCTGCATTTTTAGGCATTATACCAAAAGCAGATTGTTTTTGAACTCTGATTAATTTACCGGCTTCTGCATCATATCTTGCTAAAACAGATTGATTATTATTTTTCAAAATAAAGTACTGATTGGGAATAATTTGATTTTTTGAAAAAAGTTTGATATCACATTCACCTTTTTGATATAGTTGTTGAATAACTTCTGGCTTTACTTTGCTAATTTCTGCTTTACCAGTATACAGTTCTTCAGGTTGAATAATTTTACCAGATTCATAATCTTCAGAAAGTATGTTTAATGACTTGGCTTTTATCCGTAGATTTATATCTTTGGTAACAAGAATCACTTTTCTGTTTGGATATTTTTCTTGTAAATATAGAGTAGTGTTTAAAATTTTATGGTCAGGCTTTCTATCATCAAATATCTTTTCAGCATTCAATTTTGAATCGGTATGCATTTCAATTTTGAATTTACCAACAGCTTTACCATTAATAGGAATCCAATCTTGTAATGTATGTGAGCCAGATTGTTTGTCTACATATCTAATAAATTCACGGGCGGCAAAATTTTTGGTATCATTTCCTTTTTTGAAATTATCCAGTTCTTCTAAAACAGTTATTGGAATAACCACATCATTATCTTTGAAATTTTTAATAGCGGTGTGGTCATATAAAATAACCGAAGTATCTAACACAAAAATTTTTCTTTCATTTTCTGATGAAGTTTTCTTTTTAATTTTACTCATAATTAAAATTTTTTACAAAGTAAGGTGCTTTTTTGATTAAGTAATCTTTAAATAAAAAAAACTTACTAACAAGTTGATGTGAATTGAAAATAAAAGTGAAGAGTGAAGAGTGAAGAGTGAAAATGCTGACCATGCTGCTTTGCAACATATCAGCATGTTGACCGATAGCGTAGGCACAAAAAAAATCCAGAATGGATTAAAGGATTATAGAGAATTTAAAATTGCAGTTACTATTCAGGTAGGTATGATTCTAACGCAGAGGATGCAAAGCACTTCGCAAAGGCTGCAAAGAATATTTTTAACTTTGCGTGCTTGGCGTTCTTGTCCTTTGCTGGCTTTGCGAGAAATATATCTTAATAATTATTTTGAACGCCTGAATAAAGAATTTAAAATTGCAATAGATTTTTAAATTAAAAAAAGGGATTAGACCTTATTATTATCAATACAAATTAAACGATAACAAATTAATCAAACATCATAAACGCAAAGTTTTTGTTATACTTGCAACAAAATTCAAATTTTATCTCAAGAATACTCTCTATAGATTTTGGTATTAAAAGATGTGGCATTGCAATAAGCGATCCATTAAAAATTATTGCCAATGCTTATGATGTTATTTCACCTGATAAAATTTTTGATGAACTAAAAAAAATTATTAAAGAAAAAGAAATTGATACAATAGTTGTTGGATATCCCGTTAATTTAAAAGGTGAAAAAACAGAAACAACATTAATTGTAGAAAAATTTATTGAACAACTTAAAAATAAATTTCCTGAAATAGAAATTGTAAAATTTGATGAACGACTTACATCAAAAATGGCACAGCAAACACTAATTATTACTCAAACAAAAAAATCTCAAAGACAAAATAAATCAAATACTGATTTGATTTCAGCAACCATACTTTTACAAAATTATTTAGATAATATAAACATAAAAAATAAATTATGACAGATAAAGAAAGACAGGAAGAAGAAAAAATAAGAAAAGCCCTTGCACCAAAGGAATGGCACGAAATTAAAGCTTATGATAGTTGGCAGGTATTTAGAATAATGGGTGAATTTGTCAATAGTTTTGAAAAAATGAGTAAAATAGGTCCCTGTGTATCAATCTTTGGTTCTGCTCGTACAAAGCCCGATTCAAAGTATTATCAATTAGCAGAAGAAATTGCATACTTACTTACTCAAGAGGGTTTTGGAATTATTACAGGCGGAGGTCCTGGTATAATGGAAGCAGCCAATAAAGGTGCTCAGCGTGGAAATGGTAAATCAGTGGGATTAAATATTGTTTTACCATTTGAACAAAAACACAATCCTTATGTTGATTTTGATAAAATTCTTAATTTTGATTTTTTCTTTGTAAGAAAAACTATCTTTTTGAAATATTCTCAAGGTTTTATAGGTCTTCCAGGAGGTTTTGGTACAATGGATGAATTATTTGAATCTTTAACTCTCATTCAAACTAATAAAATAGCTCACTTTCCTATTGTACTCGTTGGCAGCGATTATTGGAGTGGATTGATTGAATGGATGAAAAAAACTATGCTTGAAAAAGAAAATAACATCTCGGACAGTGATTTAGATTTATTTGTTGTGCTTGATGATCCAAAAGATGTCGTAAAACACATTACTGATTTTTACAAGAAATATACCTTAAAACCCAATTTTTAGTATTTTTGAATTTGATGTTACTACTAGTGTAGATATTTTTTTCACGCAGATGTGTATTGATTTTGATAAGAAATATAAAACTTGATAAAAAACACCAAATGACTAATTCAACAACTGAAACATGTACCGAAATAACTCAAAACTAAACACTCAAAACTAAAAACTAAAAAAATAAAATTTGTTTCATATTAAAATCTTTATTATATTTGCACCCTCAAAATTTTTTATAACTATGCTAATTATACCAATTAAAGAAGGCGATACAGTAGAAAAAGCCCTAAAAAAGTACAAGAAAAAATTTGAAAAAGTAGGCATTTTAAAACAGTTAAGAGATAGAATGTACTACAAAAAACCATCAGAAAGAAGAAAAGAAATTATAAATAGGGCTATTATCAGAGAAAAAATTCGTAGAAGCGAGTTAGAACTTTAATAACTCTATCAACATATAGTTCCTTTTAAAATTTAATTTGAAATTTTAAAAACATGCTCTTTTGAGCGTGTTTTTTATTTTAAATTTGTTTCAAAAATTTTTTTCAATTGTTACAATACAGCACATGTAAATGAAAATTGATAAACCACAAAACACGCCAAGATTGTTTGCACAAAATTATAAGATTCTTTGTGCACTTTTTGAATTTCTTTGTGCATCTTTGTGTTTTAAAGCAATATAGTGCTGAATAGTAACTTTCAATTTTTATTACTAACATTTTCAGAATTATTTGCAAATTATGTCTTACTTTTGTAACTAAAATTTTTCCTACATTTGACAAAAATTTTTTAATTATGAAAATTACTTACTTATCTACATCTATTGCATGTTCTTTGTTAGCAATGAATATCGCAGTAGCCCAAAAATCAACAACTAAAACAATTAGTAAAATGGACAAAGAATTTTTAAAATCTCAACCTGATGGTTTATATGCTAAAATTGAAACTAATAAAGGTGATATTTACCTACAATTAGAATACAAAAAAGTGCCAATGACAGTGGCAAACTTTGTTGGTTTAGCCGAAGGAAAAATTCCTAATACCGCTCGCCCCAATCAACCATTTTATGATGGTTTGATCTTTCACAGGGTTATTAAAGATTTTATGATTCAGGGCGGCTGTCCTAAATTCAATGGAATGGGAGACCCTGGCTACAAATTTCCTGATGAAATTGATACTACTCTAAAACACAATGGCCCAGGAATTTTATCAATGGCTAATGCAGGACCTAATACTAATGGTTCACAATTTTTTATTACACATAAAGAAACACCTTGGCTTGATGGAAAACATTCTGTTTTTGGACATGTTGTAAAAGGGCAAGATGTTGTAAATGCTATTGTTCAAAACGATACCATTCGTCATATTATCATTTTACGCAAAGGAAAAGATGCTGAAAAATTTGATGCTCCAAAAGTTTTTGAAACATTAAAACAACAAAAAGAAAAAGAAATTGTTGAAAAAGAAAAAAAACAACAAGAAGAAATTGAAAAAATTCTTCAGGAAAAATTTGGTAATGCTCAAACTACTCCATCAGGATTAAGATACATCATTGAAAAACAAGGCGATGGCGAAAAACCAAAAGCGGGACAAACAGTGGTTGTGCATTATACAGGAACATTTTTAGATGGAAAAAAATTTGATTCCAGTTATGATAGAAACCAACCATTAGAATTACCTATTGGCGTTGGCAGAGTTATTAAAGGATGGGATGAAGGTATTATGCTTCTAAACAAAGGAAGTAAAGCAAAACTGATTATTCCTTATCAATTAGGATATGGCGAACAAGGTTATCCAGGCGTTATTCCTCCAAAATCTTGGTTAATTTTTGATGTAGAATTATTGGATATCAAGTAAAATATGAATTCCAAAAATAAAGACAATAAAAATATTTCTGCTACAAAAAATATACAAGATTCAAATGATGTATTTCAACAAGTAAAAAAAATTTTAGATGATTATTTGAAAAAGAAGGGCTTAAGAAAAACATTAGAAAGATACAATGTTTTAGCAGAAATTTATTCTATCAATGACCATTTTGAAATTGAAGAACTCTACGAAAGAATGAAAACCAAAAAGTATCGTGTGAGCAGAGCCACATTATACAATAATATGGAACTTTTTGTAGATGCTGGGTTGGTAATAAAGCATCAATTTGGCACAAATACTGCACAATACGAAAGAGCATATAATTACAGACAACATGATCATTTGATTTGTGTTGATTGCAACAAAGTTTTTGAATTTTGTGATCCACGAATTATTCAGATACAAAAAACTACAGAACAATTATTAGGATTTAATGTGCTTCATCATTCACTTCAATTTTTTGGAAAATGTAAAAAGTTAGAAACTAACGGTCAATGTGAAAACAAAAAAACAAAAATATGAAATTTGAATTTGAAATAAAAGAGCATAAAAATTATGTAGATATTAAATTATCAGGTGAATTAATTGATAAACTACAAGCACAGCCACTATTAGAAAAAATTGATGAATACATTCAGAGTAATATCTCTAATTTTATATTTGACATGCATGATTTGAAATACCTAAATAGCAGCGGACTAAATATTCTCATTCAAATTTTTACCAAAGCCCGTAATAATAATGGTGAAGCAGTATTGTATAAATTGAATAAAAAAATCAACGAACTAATCTTAATTACTAAACTTCACACAATCTTCAAAATAGCAGAAAATCAAAAAGAAGCAATATCATTTTTGAATATTAAATAACAAAAAACTTTTTATAGTTTTAAGTTATGAGTTTTTAATTTTAAGTTATTAAATTGAAAAAAATTCCAACTAAAAACTAAACACTAAAAATTAAATGTGTATGTTTCAATTACCAGAAAAGATATTAAATTACATTAATGGTGAATTGGTTGAACCCATTGATAAAAAATACATTGATAACATTTCCCCTTCAAAAGGCGAAAAGTATTCTATTTTACCTGATAGTGATAGTAAAGATGTAGAATTGGCCGTAAAAGCAGCATCAGAAGCATTTCCATTATGGAGTAATTTACCACACCAAAAAAGATTTGAATATCTAATGGCTATTGCACAAAAAATTGATGAAAAATTAGATTATCTTGCTTATGCAGAATCTATTGATAATGGCAAACCATTGAAGTTAGCCAAAAGAGTTGATATTCCAAGAGCATCAGCAAATTTTAGATTTTTTGCAACTGCAATACTACATTATTATTCACAAGCACATATCAATGAAAACACATCTTTTAATTATACATACAAACAACCCATTGGCATAGCCGGATGTATTTCGCCGTGGAATTTACCATTGTATTTATTTACATGGAAAATTGCACCAGCATTAGCCGCTGGATGTACAGTAGTGGCTAAACCATCCGAAATTACGCCAATGACAACGTTTTTACTTTCTCAAATTTGTATAGAAGTAGGTTTGCCAAAAGGTGTTTTGAATATTGTCCACGGTTATGGACATAAAGTAGGACAAAGTATTGTTGAACATCCAAAAGTAAAAGCCATATCATTTACAGGTGGCACTAAAACAGGTAAAAACATTGCATCTGTTGCTGCACCAATGTTCAAGAAGTTATCCTTGGAATTAGGCGGTAAAAATCCAAATATCATTTTTGCTGATTGTAATTATGATAAAATGCTTAAAACAACCATTCAATCTTCTTTTGCTAATCAAGGACAAATATGTTTGTGTGGTTCAAGAATTTTTGTTGAAAGAAAAATTTACGATAAATTTAAAAATGATTTTGTAGAAAAAACAAAAACCTTAAAAGTAGGACCACCATTAGATGAAGAAACACAAATAGGTGCAGTTGTTTCTGAACAACACATGAATAAAATTTTAAGTTACATTGAATTAGCACAACAAGAAAGTGGAAAAATACTTTGTGGTGGAAAAAGAAAAATTTTAGATGAACCATATAAAAATGGTTATTACATTGAACCTACTGTTATTGAAGGACTTGATTATACTTGCAGAACAAATCAGGAAGAAATATTTGGGCCAGTTGTAACCATCACACCGTTTGATTCGGAAGAAGAAGTGATAATGATGGCAAACAGTGTAGAGTATGGACTATCTGCAACAATATGGACTGAAAATCTCACAAAAGCACATCGTGTAGCACATCAGTTAGAAAGTGGAATTGTGTGGATAAATACTTGGTTAAACAGAGATTTAAGAACACCATTTGGTGGAATGAAATCTTCGGGTGTAGGAAGAGAAGGAGGCTTCAAAGCACTGGACTTCTTTAATGAGGATAAAAATATCTGTGTAGATTTGAGTTAGAATAGTGAATAGCACTGACATTTATGTCGGTGAAAAGTGAATAGTTTTGAGTGTTTAGTTTTACCGTCATTGCGAGGGTGTTGGCCGAAGCAATCTCATAAGAGATGAAAAATATACATTTGAGATTACTTCGCTACGCTCGTAATGACGGAGAAATTTTTGAGATTGCTTCACCTGTGAAATTTATTCTATAATTTTATGCGGAATTATTTCACAGGTTCGCAATGACGGTGTGAGTTTTTAGATTATTTCGCTTCGCTCACAATGACGGCAAAAAATTGAGCATTGAACATTGAGAGTTTAAAGTTGAATAAAAAAATCCTTATTATCTAATTGATAGTTTTTCTACCAATGGATTCGTAATGGAAACCTAATTCCTGCATTTGTTGTAAATCGTAAATGTTTCTACCATCAAAGATATTCTTACCTTTCATTAAGGTTTTCATTTTATCAAAATCAGGGTTGCGGAATAATTGCCATTCAGTGCAAATTACAAGAGCATCGGCATCTTTAAGAGCATCGTAGGGATCTTTAGCATAATTTATTTTAGATTCATCAAAAATCTTTTTGAAATTATTCATTGCTTCGGGATCATAAGCAGATACAATTGCTTTTTCAGAAAGTAAATTTTTAATGATATCAATAGCGGGTGCTTCTCTTACATCATCTGTATCTGGCTTAAATGCTAATCCCCATACAGCAATCTTTTTTCCTTCTAGAGATCCAAAGAATTTTTTTAATTTTTGAACCAAAACTGACTTTTGAATTTGATTAACCTGCATCACAACATTAAGAATTTTGAAATCATAATTGTACTCTGATGCAGTGTAGTGTAAAGCTAAAACATCTTTTGGAAAACAACTACCACCATAACCAATGCCAGCAAACAAAAATCTTTTGCCAATTCTTTCATCGCTTCCAATGCCAATACGAACCATATCTACATCAGCACCAGTTCTTTCGCAAAGATTTGCAATTTCATTCATAAATGAAATTTTAAGAGCCAAAAATGCATTGGCAGCGTATTTTGTAAGTTCTGATGATCTTTCATCCATAAAAATAATTGGATTTCCTTGTCTTACAAATGGCTTATATAACTGCGTTAAAATTTTTTTTGCTTTTTCACTTTTAGTTCCAATAACAATTCTATCAGGTTTCATAAAATCATCTACAGCAAAACCTTCTCTTAAAAATTCCGGATTTGAAACAATATCTACAAATGACTTATTTTTTTCTTCAAAAATCTTTTTGATTTTATCTGCAGTGCCAACAGGAACAGTACTTTTTGTGATAACAATTTTGTAATCATTAACTAAATCTGCAATTTGTGATGAAACATTTAATACATAGGATAAATCAGCACTTCCATCTTCGCCTGGTGGGGTTGGTAATGCAAGAAAAATTATTTCCGCAAAATCTACTGCTTCTTTGAGTTCAGTAGTAAAATTTAATCTACCCGCTTTAATATTTCTTTGAAATAAATTATCTAAATGTGGTTCATAAATAGGCACTATGCCTTGTTTCATTTTTTCTACTTTGGCTTTATCAATATCTACGCACAATACATTATTTCCTGATTCTGCAAGGCAAGTACCTGTAACAAGACCAACATAACCTGTTCCAATCACTGCAATTTTCTGACTCATAGATTATTATTTTAATTAAAGAAATTTAATACTGATTTTGTAATTGTATTTAAGATGTCTTCATTTAATTCTGTATGCATTGGTAATGAAAGCACAGAATTGCATAGTTTTTCTGTAACAGGAAAATCGCCTGGCTTGTATCTTTCATCTCTGTATGCTTTTTGTAAATGAAGTGGAATAGGGTAGTAAATCATACTTGGTATGTCTTGTTGATGAAGATATTCTTTTAATTTATCTCTTTGATTATTCTTAATTTGAAGTGTATATTGATGATATACATGTGTGGAATTTTGAATCTTTTTAGGTGTAATAATTTGTGGATGATTAGAAAATGCTTTATCGTAAAAATCAGCGGCTTTTTGTCTTGCCGCAATGTAGTTATCAAGATATTTTAATTTTACATTAAGAATAGCCGCTTGAATAGAATCAAGGCGAGAATTTACACCTAAAACATCATGAACATATTGCTGGCTTTGACCATGAGATGCTATCATTCTGCATTTTTGTGCTAATTCATCGTCATTGGTCATAATAGCACCTCCATCACCAAAACAACCTAAATTTTTTGAAGGGAAAAATGATGTACATCCTATGTGACCTATTGTTCCTGCTTTTTTCTTGCTTCCGTCTTTGAAAGTATATTCTGCACCTATTGCTTGAGCATTATCTTCAATTACATAAAGATTATATTCTTTTGCAATTTCCATAATTTTTTCCATATCTGCACATTGACCAAATAAATGCACAGGAACAATGGCTTTGGTTTTTGGTGTTATATTTTTAATGATAGCATCTGTATTAATATCAAAAGTATCGGGATTAACATCTACAAGAACGGGTTTTAATCCTAAAAGACCAATTACTTCTGCTGTGGCAACATAAGTAAAGTCAGCGGTAATAACTTCATCACCTGGTTTGAGCCCTAATGCCATCATTGCAATTTGAAGTGCATCAGTTCCATTTGCACAAGGGATAACATGTTTCACATTCAGATATTTTTCAAGATTTTGTTGGAATGCTTTTACAGCAGGACCATTGATAAATGCAGTAGAGTCAATAACTTCCTGAATAGCCGCATCAATTTCAGGTTTGATTTTCAGATATTGGTTTTTCAAATCAACCATTGGAGTAATAAATGAAGTAGTAACAGACATATTTAAAATTTTGCGGTGAAGGTAGTAATAAAAATGATGTGTTGGGTGAAATTCTATAATTACAATTCAAATTCTAATAATGCTTCTTTGAGCATAGTTAATGATTGAATGGAAGGTATTGATAAATGTAGTTGTAAGTAATTTAATAAAATATGTGTGAGATGTAAAACAGGAATAGATAAAGTATTTTCATTATCAGTGAAAAAGAATTGATGAATTAATAAAGAGTCATCTTTAGATAGTGTAGAATTGGTTTGAGTATGAACAAATCTTCCTTCAGATGAATTAAAGTATTGATTGTAAGTGTCATAATTATTGATAGGATAATGTCCAGAAACGAGTAAATAATTTTTGATAAAATCTAAATGAACAAAATTGATATTTTGATAAACATTTTTATCTATGTTGATAAATGTTTGTTTTGATAATTGAAAAAGTTTTTCATCTGTGAGTTCTTCTTTTATAGATTTAATGAGTATTTCAGTAATAAATTGAGCAATGGTATTTTTCTTAAAATCAAGGTATAATTCTTTGTAAATATAAACAGGAGCAATATCTTTAATAGAATATTTGTGGTTTTTATTTTGAATAATCTGGATATTAGAAATATTTGGTGGTTGAAATAATGCAGGTTGTATAATATTATTAATTTCTACGCTTGCGGAAATTAACCCTTTTTTTTCAGAAAAAAGTTTGATAATAAACTTAAAATCATTGATGGGTATCTTTTGTAATATAATGGCTGGTGTTTGGATGTATTGCATAATTTAAGTGAATAGTGAAAAGTTTTATTTAGTTATGAGTTATTAGTGTTTAGTTTTTAGTAGGGGCGTATCGCCATACGCCCTTACATCATTTATTTCCATAATTAGTCAGTCGTCCTTGTCGGATTTTTTCTACCTGAATATACCATAAATCTTTATAGTAATCGCTTCTTTCTAAAATAAAATCACTGCTTGTAAAAGGATTGTTTTTGTTTTTTTGAAATGTAAACACAAGAGCATTTTTTACACCATTGACAGAATAAAACCATTTTTCGGTTGTATAAGATTTCTCAATGTTTTCGGGCATTCCAAAGATGATATAAATCATTCCTCTATCTGTTTGCCAACCGTATTTGTAAGAAGTAAAAAGACGATTGGCTTCAATTACTCTTTGATAATAATTTTTAATCACTTCTTTTGCTCTTTCTTTGCTACCAGATATTTGTATCCAAAAATTATCTATACATTTTTTTGTTTCATCAATATTTTTTGTGTTGTTACATCTTTCAAATTCATTTTTATTCATAATGTAGCGAGATGTATAAAGCATTTCTCTTGCATCTTTAATATTTGGAAATATTGAATCAATACTGAAAACAGTAAGTCCATCTAAAGAATTTGTATTTGTGCGAATATGATAAAAAACATTACTTTGTATTTTAAGAGTATAAAATTGATTATTGGTAAGCGATAAGGTAAAAGATGAATCTGGTAAATAATTAAATGAAGGATTTATGTTTGAAAATGGTGGTGGAGCAGGGGAGTGGGTATATTTGAATACATCTACATATAGTTGTGGTAATTTTTTGTGATGGTAAATTTTCACTTCATTATTTTGATATACATAAGGTTTAAATAATACATTGTCATTTAATGTAATGAGAAAATTATTTCGTGTAGATTCATTATTGAGTTTTAATTCAGTGAAATATGTGTATTGGACTTTTTTATTTAGGTCGGAGATGATAATTTTTACTGAATAATTATCATTTGAAGTGCGAATGGGGAATTGTGTAAAAAAATTTTGTTGATTATTAGGAATAAAAAATGTTTTAGATGAAGAATCAGTAAGTGTATTTTTAGAAAGGGAATATAGAAATGTATTGATTTTTATAGACGCATAAAATTGTAAACCAGTGTCTAAACGAGCATATAATAATGGAGATGTGTTAAGTAATACATATTGAGTTGATGAAGTATCATTGTTTTTGTAAAAATAAAATTGAGCATTGAGTTGGTCTTCTTTAGCAATAGTAAAGGATTTGTTTTTAGATAAATTTGTAGAGCGATGTGAAGTACATTGACTAAATAAAATCAATAAAAATAACAATATAACTTTAAATAAAGCAGAAAACATTATGATAATTATTTTGTAGTATTGCAATGGCGAAAATACGCAATTATTAGTTTTTAGTTTTTAATTTTAAGTTATTTGATTTAAAATTTTTCTAACTAAAAACTCAAAACTCAAAATTAAACACTCAATATATGAATACATATAAGTTATTAAAGTGGTTGTTAGTATTGGGATTACTGATTTTATTGGTGCTTTATTTGGGTAATTTACTGATGTTGTTGCTTATTAGTTTTATTTTGTATAGCATTTTATTACCATTAAAAGAAAATTTACAAACTAAATTGAAAGTCAAATCAAACACTTTATCATCAGTTATTGCATTATTTTTTCCATCATTGGTTTTTCTGATTATTTTGATGTATGTATTTCCTGTTATCATTACACAATTAAACTCACTTACTTATTTGAATTACAAAGATGTATTTATGAATATAACCATTCAATTTCCATTTTTAGATAATTTAATTGAACATCTTGGTGGTAAAAAATATATTTTGAAAAGTTTAGAAGACACTATGTTGCAAATTATCAACTTTAATTTAATTGCAGAATGGTCAAGTATTTTGTTGAATAATTTTTCTAAAATATTAATGCATTTACTGATTGTTTTTTTTATTACATTTCATTTGCTAAAAGATGATTCATTGATTGTAAATATCTTAAACGCTTTTGTAGATGATAATATAGAAAAAGATATGGGTGAAATTGTTATGCATATAAAATCAATTTTAGGTAGATATTTCAGAGGAGTGCTTATTGATAGTAGTATTGTAATTTTTGTAAATTCAGTAACACTAAGTTTGCTGGGTGTTAAAAATGGTGTATTAATTGGAATTCTTTCGGGGATATTAAATATTATTCCTTATGTAGGACCATTGATAACTCTATTAATTGGATTATTTTTAGGTGTAAGTGCTAATATACTTGAAGGTCATTATGAGTATATTGGAAGCACAGTTTTGAAAATTGTTATTACATTACTTACAGTTAATGTATTAGATGGAGTTATTATTCAACCATATATTTTTTCAAATGTATTAAAAGCACATCCATTAGAGATATTTTTAGTGATAATAAGTGCTGGTATGATTGGAGGTGTAATATGGATGATGTTTATTATTCCTATTTATGTGATAATTAAGGTAGTTGCAAAAGAATTTTATACTTATTTGCAAAAAAATAAAAATGCCTAAAGACAGATTTGAGTTTAAACAATTTGTTATTCATCAACCATTAAATAATGTAAAGAAAGTAAGCACAGATAGTGTGCTTTTGGGTTGCTTTGCTGAAGTTTCAAATAAAAAAACCGCATTAGATATTGGTTGTGGAACAGGTTTATTAGCATTTATGTTAGCACAAAAAAATTCAGATTTAAAGATAGTTGCAATTGATATAAATGCAGAAGCAATTGAATGTGCTCGTTACAATTTGAAGCATTCAAAATTTTCTGAACAAATTGAATTGAACCACCTTGCATTGCAACAATTTGTCAATGAAACTGAATTAAAATTTGACATCATTATTTGTAACCCGCCTTATTTTTCCAAATCTCTCAAAAGCCAAAATATCTTTAAAAATCAATACAGACATCAAGAGCAGTTGAATTATGAAGAATTAGTATTTTGTGTAAATAAACTTTTAGATAAAAATGGGAGTTTTTGGGTATTGATTCCATTTTATGAAATGAATAACTTTGAGTTATTACTTTATAAACATCAATTATTTATTCATAACAAAATTGAAATTTATTCAAAAATGACAAAAACAATACCATATATTTTTGTGTATGAAATCAAAAAAGATTTTCGTAATGAATATGAATCCAAAAAATTTTATATTTTAGATGAAAACAATGCATATACAAATGAATATATTGATCTTACAAAAGATTTTTATTTATGGGAAATCAATAAAATTATTTGAATTTTTTTCACATTAGATAAAAAAAGATGTATATTTGCGGCAAAATTTTCGTACATTAAAAAATGGTTCCGTGGCCGAGTGGCTAGGCAGAGGTCTGCAAAACCTTGTACAGCGGTTCGAATCCGCTCGGAACCTCATTTTTATTTTATGCGTTTTGTTGGTATTATTCCCGTTAGATATAAATCTACAAGATTTCTCGGAAAGCCCCTCGTAGATATTGCTGGTAAAACAATGTTGCAAAGAGTTTATGAACAGTGTTTGAAATGTAAAGCATTAGATAAGGTAGTTATTGCCACTGATGATGAGTTGATTCAAAAACACGCAGAAGCATTAGGAGCAGAAGTAATAATGACTTCAGAAAATCATCCAAGTGGCACAGACCGTTGTTTTGAAGCATATACTTTGTTGAAAGAAAAATTTGATGTTGTTGTCAATATTCAAGGCGATGAGCCATTTATTTCACCCAATCAAATAGAATTGTTAATCAAATCATTTAAGAAAAATGATGAAATTGCAACTTTGATGATTGCATGCAATGATTATGAAACCCTGTTTAGTGAAGGAGAAGTAAAAATTGTTTTAGATAAAAATAATTATGCTTTGTATTTTAGTCGTTCTGTAATACCTTATTTGAAAGGTGTTCCAAAAGAAGAATGGCACATAAAACACAGATATTACAGACATGTAGGAATGTATGCATACCGAAATGATGTTTTAGAAAGCATTGCCGCACTTTCGCCTACTGAATTGGAAAAAAAAGAATCATTAGAGCAATTAAGATGGCTAGAAAATGGCTTTAAAGTATTGTGTGTGGAAACAAATGAAGATAGTTATTGTATTGATTATCCAGAAGATATAGAAAGAGTATTAGATTATATTAGAAAAAATAAGCCCGAGTTGCTTTAATACTTTAAAAAATTTTTTTTAAAAAAATATCACGAAAAATTTGGAGAATTGAAATCTAATTATGTATATTTGCACCCGAAATTAAAAAACGGTCTGGTAGTTCAGCTGGTTAGAATACGTGCCTGTCACGCACGGGGTCGCGGGTTCGAGTCCCGTCCAGACCGCAAAAGTAAAGTTTAGTAGAGAATTTTTAGTGTTGGTTTGTTTAGTTTTAGTTTTCCAGTAAGGTAAGTAAGAATTTAGAAAAATAGATTAATTTCTGTTTTGTATAATTGCAACCTTTTTTGAAACAAAATGTTATTCAAGAAACTATTTCCAACCGTTGAACATTCTGTTAAATATAATCCTGCTATTGATGGGTTGAGGGGTATTGCAGTAATGTTAGTGGTATTATTCCATATTTATCCGGGTTCTTTTTTTTCTTTTGGTTATGTAGGTGTAGATATTTTCTTTGTCATATCTGGTTTTTTAATCACTCAGATTATAATTCAAAAAATTCGTAAAGGTAATTTTTCATTTAAGGAATTTTACAGAAACAGAATTAGAAGGATATTTCCTGCAATGTTAATTGTGTTGATGTTTTTTTACTTGATAGGATATCTATTTATGTTCCCAACCGAATTAAGGGATTTTTCAAGTCATATTGTATGGTCAGGATTTTTTGCAGAAAATTGGAAGTTGATTATAGAAGCAAATGACTATTGGAATAAAAATAGTATTTACAAACCTATATTGCATTATTGGTCATTATCAATAGAAGAACAATTTTATTTATTCTGGCCATTATTGGTTATATTTTTAAGTAAATTAAAATGGAGAATAGAATATCTGATAATTCTGATAATACTATTATTATTCATTATTCCACAATTTTTTAATATAAATGCATATTATCATTCATTATCAAGATTTTGGGAATTATTAATGGGAGGATTGGTTGCAGTTATTGTAACAGATTATTCAGAAAGTAAAGTGATAAAAAGTATTGAACAATATGAATTTGTTTTTTTAATTTTATTTTTAGTGTCAATTTTAGTGTCTTTTGGAAATAATACATATAATTATTACAAAACTATGTTACTAATAATATCTACAGGTTTATTGATAATAAGTATAAACAAAGGTGATAAATTAAAGATATTATCATCATTTGTTTTAGTATCAATAGGAATGATTAGTTATTCACTGTATTTGTGGCATTATCCTATTATTTCTTTTGTAGTGTATTATTTAGGTTTAAAAGTTAAAGGTATTTATGTTCTTTTTGCTAGTTTATTTATTTCATTTTTATCTTTTCGCTTCATTGAATTACCATTTAGAAAAAGTAATAGTTATCGTCTAAGTATTATTTTGCTTCTAATTTTATTAAGTATTATAAGTGTTAGTTTTTATACTGAGATTAAAAATGGATTGCCTGATAGGAATTCAATTCAAAAGTTTAAGAAATATTGGAATAAGGTGCATCCACTTACAGTTGACAGTAATGGTTTATTATTGTTAAAAAAATTCAAATATTCTAGTAAATTAAATATAAGTTTTGTTAGATCTTCAAGTTCTGATTCTTCAAAAAAATATGTGATTATTTTAGGTGATAGCCATGCTCATTTATCTTATACTGGGATAAGCTATTATTTCAAACGAAAACAAATTGAAACTTTATTACTTGGAAATAATGGATGTGCTCCATATAGTTGTTTTTTGAAATGTAAAAATGATGATGAGTTATTTGACAATTATAAGATTCTTAACTTTTTAAATAGTTTTAATAATAATATACATTCAATAATTTTTATTACAAGAGTGAATTATTATTTAAAGCAATTAAAAGATATAAATGAAATTAAAAATTGTGTAAATGAAACTTTTAATATTTTATCAGATTTGAGAGTTCCTGTTTTCTTTCTTATACAAATACCACAAGTTGTTTTAATTCGTCCGAGTCCATTTCAAAATGATATATATGAGGAAAGCCTACATATCTACAGGTCAAAATACATAAACCAACGCGAATATGTGCCAATAATAAAAGAAATTGCTAAAAAATATCGAAATATTCATATTATAGACCCTGAAAGCGTTTTTTGCGACTATGAAAAGTGCTATATTATTAAAAATGATACTTTAATGTATTATGATGATAATCATATAAGTGTTGAGGGTTCTTATATTTTAGGAAGATATATTGTTAATGAAGTAATGAAAGTTATTGGAACAAATAATGATACTACCATAGCAAAATAATTTACTAAATTTGCAGTTTGTATAAATGTTTATGGAAAATAATAATAAAAGAAAAACTAAAAAAATTGTCACTTGGACTATAATTTTTTGTTTGCCTGCTTTTTACTTTTTTTACAACGATAATGATTTATTTGAAATTACTAAAAACCTGGAAATTTTTAATAGTGTTTACAAAAATATCCACGAATCATATATTGAAAAACCAAAATCTGGAGAGTTAATTAAAACTGCTATTGATGCAATGCTCAACTCTCTCGACCCTTATACTAATTATATCAGTGAAGATGATATTGAAGAATATAAGTTTCAAACAACAGGTGTATATGCGGGCATTGGAGGTACATTAGAAAAAATTGATGATAAACTTTTTATTACAGAAGTATATGATAATTCACCTGCTTTATTAAACGGATTAGTTCCCGGTTCGCAAATTTTATCTGTTAATGGAAAAGATGTATCTAAACTTTCAGTTCAGGAAATTACAAGTTTAATTAAAGGCGAAGCAGGCACTTCGGTAAATATCAAATTCATCCCTTTTAGAAGTGATAAACCAATTGAAAAAACTATTGTTCGTAAAGAAATAAAACCCACTGATGCTGTATATTCTACTATGCTTAAAAACAATGTGGGATATATCCGACTACAATCTTTTACTGAAAAATGTGCCACTGATGTAAAGAAAGCTGTTCAAGATTTATTAAAACAAAACGCACAATCTTTTATTTTAGATTTAAGAGATAATCCAGGTGGGCTTTTAATTGAAGCCATTCAGTTAGTCAATATCTTTGTACCAAAAGATGTTGAAGTTGTCTATACCAAAGGCAGAACATCAAATTGGTATAAATCATATAAAACTCTTGAAAATACTGTTGATACACAAACACCTTTGGTTGTTTTAATCAATGAAAATTCTGCATCTGCTTCAGAAATTGTAGCAGGAGCATTACAGGATTTAGACAGAGCCGTTATTGTAGGAAGCCGTTCTTATGGGAAAGGTTTAGTGCAAAACACCATTGATTTACCTTACAATACTAAACTAAAAGTAACCATTGCAAAATATTATACGCCCAGTGGCAGATGTATTCAGGCATTGGATTATTCCCAAAAAGATAAATCTGGCCGAGTGCTCAAAGTACCTGATTCTTTAATTACTGCATTCAAAACAAAAAATGGCCGTGTGGTTTATGATGGTGCAGGTATAACGCCAGATGTTAAAACAAAATCTGACAATTTATCTGCTATCTTATTGGATTTAAATCAACAAAACTTATTCTTTCAGTTTGCTTATCAATTTGCATTAAATAAAAAAGAAATTCCGCCCGTAAAAGATTTTTCAATATCAAATAATGAATTACAAAACTTTTTTGAGTTCTTAAAAACTAAAAAATACATTTATCATTCTAATCAAGAATCATTGCTTAAAGAATTCAAATTAACTTCTGAAAACGACAGCACTTACGAAGAAATCAAAAAAGAATATGAAGAATTGTTTAATGGATTATCAAGAATACAGGAAAAACTGTTATTAAAAAATAAAAAGTTTATTCAAGAGTTTTTAGAAATAAACATAATCAATTTCTACTATTATTCAAAAGGGAAAGAAGAATATCTTGTGTATAAAGACAATGAAATAGAACAATGTATTCAACTACTTTCTGATAAAAATAAAATCAAAGAGATATTAACAACTGTTACACCGCCTACAAAACCTTTTAATTCAGAAAAAAAATTTTAATTACAAATTATGATAACTTCCATTGTAAAATATACTGGCAATAAAAACACCCAAGCCATTCATGTAAGAAGTAATTCTGTAATAGAAACTGATGCTCCACCTGATAATAATGGCAAGGGCGAAAAATTTTCTCCAACAGATTTATTAGCCACCTCACTTGCCAGTTGTATGATTACCATTATGAGTATTCTAGCGGAAAGAGAAAATATCCCATTAGAAGTATCTGCAGAAGTAACAAAAATTATGGCAGACAATCCTCGTAGAGTAGGGGAGATTCTAATAAAATTATCTATCAAAGATTTTAATTATACAGATAAACAAAAGAAAATGTTGGAAAATGCGGCATATACTTGTCCAGTTGCTAAAAGCTTACATCCAGATATTCAACAAAAAATTTCAATTATATGGTATTAAAAAAGTTTTTTATCGGCTTTATTCTAGTTATTCCTTTGAGTTTTTTTGCTCAAAAAAAAACTAATGTTAATACTAATATTGATACTACAAAATTAGTTACCATAAAAGGCATTGTAGAAAAAGGTGTTGAAGCAGGTTGTATTATTTTGAAAACAAAAGAAAATAAAGTTTATTTACTACTCAATTTACAAACTACTGTACCTTTTGGAACCTGTATTAAAGCCACAGGATATATACAAAAAAATACACCTTCAATATGTATGCAAGGCATTCCATTTTTTGTGAAAAGTTATTGTCCCTGTAATAAAAAATCAAGACCAAAGTATATGAGAGAACTCCCCAAAGAAAAAACAATGAAAGAGTAATCAAAAATACCCTTTTTCAACTAATTGAACAGCTTTTTCAACCATAAAATCTTCACCCGAAGGGTCGTATTGCACTTTCATAGAGTTCCCAAAAATAAATGCCAGTGCTTGCCACATTGCGGCTTCAAATCCGCCTCTCATTTCTTTTACTATTTGAAAAGTAGTTTTGCCTGTTTCTCTGTAAATCAATTTCATTAAAATTTTACCTTGTGTAACAGATAGGTTTTTTAAGTCCTCTTCAAATTTTGCCCTCAATTCTTTTTCACATTGTTTAATAAAAATTTTCCTTTCTTTTTCCGATGGAATTTGGGCTAATTTATTGTCCATCTCTTGTAATAAAGCAGATGCTAATATAGCATAAGGATAAACTTTTTTTACATTGTATTTTGTTCTTGTCCATTCTTCAAATAATTTTTTAGAAGCATAAACTTTTCCCCAATAAGCATACACTTGCACTTCGGGGAGGTCAATCAATGGCAATGTGTCATTCCCAGATACAATAGCTTTTACAGGTAATGGAATAGAAGTATCATCTTGACTAAATAAGTATTGGCTAACAATTAAACCTATTATGATGATATACTTTTTCATATTTATTCTTACGCATTGATAACTATTATACGAAAAAGTAACCTGATAGTTTCCTTAAAAGATATTAAAGATTTAAAATCTGCTTAATTTCCTGAATGACCTTATTTTCGTTTTTAGAAGTTTTGTGCGATGATGCGGCAATTTTTTCGCAAGTTTTGAGTATTATATTTTTAATATCTGTAGTAAATAATTTTTGATGATTAGAAACATATTCTTTGAAATGCTGAATGGCTTCTTTTTCTTTTACATCATTGTCGGTAAGCCAGTCAAATACAGAAATAATATGAAACGCCGCATCTTCTCCAAATTCATCTGTTTCGTCTTCTAATGGAGCCCATTCATTGCGAACAATCTTAATTAGTGTGTCAATTTCTTTTTTATCTACTTTTTGATTAGCATGTGCTACTGCATAAAATGCATGGCCAATTGATTCATAAAATTTTTCTGAGTACATATTTTTTGGGGTTTAAATTTACGATTTTTAATTCATGATTAAAATTACTTTTTAAGAGATAAAACAACGAGATATTTTTTTATTTTTTCTTCATCTGTTGGAGAAATAATAGTTTGTCCAGCTTTTTTATTGGCTTTTTTTACCATTATTGGAATTATTTTATTCCATTCTTCTTCTGTTTGTGAAGTGGGAGAAAATAACTTATGACAAGTGTTACAATGTTGTGTATACAAGTTTTTTCCTTCTTTTAATTCATCTAAAGTAAGGTTTTCAAATTTAGTTTTTCCTTTTTCTACATCAATTTCAGTTGGTTCTGCTAATTTTTTTGCAACACAAGCAACAATAATTGTACCTGATAAAACAATGGCTATTACTTTTTTCATAATTTTTTAGGGCTTAATTTAATAAATACAGATTCATTTCTGGAAATTTTGAAGATAATTTATGGCAACCCATGATAATGAAAGTGTTCCATAATAAAGTGCATTTTCATCAATATCAAAATAGGGTGTATGAACGTTATGAGTAATACCTTTTCTTTTATTACCCGTTCCTAAACGATAATAAGTACCCGGAATTTTTTGAAGGTAATAAGCAAAATCATCTGCTGTCATTCTTATAGGCAAGTCAATTACATTTTTTTTACCTAATAATTCAATGGCTTTTTCTTTGAAAAATTTAGTGTGTGCAGTATCGTTGATAAGTGGCGGGTATCCTTTGATAATTTTTAGTTCAATTTTAATTTTGTATTTCTTTGAAAATTGTTGAGTAGTTTTTTCAAGATACTGATGAATACTTTTTCTTTTTTGTTCATTTAAAGTTCTGATAGTGCCTGCAATTTCAACTGTTTCAGGAATAACATTCGTAGCACCATTGGCTATGATTTTTCCAAAAGATACAACAAAATATTCTTCTAACATTTTATTTAATGTAAAATCATTAGAAATTTTTGATAACAAATGAGATGCCACTGGTATTGGATTATTTGATCTTTGTGGCATTGCACCATGTCCGCCTTTACCTTTGATGTAAATATAAACTTCATCAGTGCTTGCCATGTATGGTCCAGATTTAAATCCTAATTTTCCTGCTTCTAAATCAGGAAAAACATGTTGAGCAATGATGCTATGAACTTTTGGTTTTTCAAGTGCTTTTTCTTTAATCATCAGCGTAGCACCGCCGGGTAATAATTCTTCGCCGGGTTGAAAAAGTATTTTTACACAACCATTTAATTCCGACTGTAAATCCTTTAACACCAAAATACTACCAAGAGCAGAAGCAGTATGAACATCGTGACCACAAGCATGCATTACACCATTTACTTTTGATGAATAATCACAGATATTTTTTTCTTGAATAGGTAAAGCATCAATATCTGCACGAATGGCAATACATTTTTTTGATGAAGGATTTCCTAAATAAGCTACAATACCTGTATTAGCAAGCTTTTTATGAGGAATATTCCATTCTGATAAAAGTGTTGAAATAAATTTTGAAGTATTATATTCCTGAAAAGACAATTCGGGATATTGATGTAAATGACGGCGAATGGACTGAACTTTTTCAAAAACACTTTCTGATTTTTGAATGAGTATTTTTTTGAGTGCTGTATTCATTGATAATAGAATATTGATATTTTAGAAAATGATTATTCATCTTTACTATTCGCCACTATATATTTTTTGCACCACATAGACACATTAGGACACATTAGGAAAGCACATAGTTTTGATAAAGCATATTCTATGTGAAAATCTATGTGTTCTATGTGTCTATTGTGGTGCCGACGCACATGACGCTTTCGGTCAGTGTCCCGACACATTTTATGTCGTCGGGACTTTAGGTCGGCATGCTGATATTTATCGTCAACATTCATTAAGTTAGTTTTTATCTTTATGTACTGAACAGTAACTATTCACCAAATATCTCTTTAAGTTTTTCTTCTAATGCAGTACCTCTTAAATTTTTTGCAATGATAATACCTTGTTTATCTATTAATATATTTTGAGGAATAGAGCTGATACCAAATGATTGTGCGACTTCATTTCCCCAACCTTTCAAATCACTCACATGTGTCCAAGTAAGTCCATCTTTTTCTATGGCTTTTAACCATGCGTTTTTATTTTGGTCTAATGAAACACCAAGAACGGTAAAACCTTTGTCTTTATACTTATTGTAAGCGGCCACCACATAAGGATTTTCCATACGACATGGACCGCACCAGCTTGCCCAAAAATCAATGAGAACATATTTTCCTTCAAAACTTCTGATATTTATTTTTTTTCCGTCAGGGTCATTTTGTTCAAATTCCATAATTTTTTTTCCGATAGCAGTACCATTTATCTGATTTAATTTTTGCATTGCCAATTTACCAAACTTCGTGTCTAAAAATTTTTTATCTAAATATGAAACAATTTGCTCTAATTCTTGTACTGATATATTTGGATTGTTATTAAATTCTTGATAAATAATATATCCGCTTACTGGAGAAGATGGATGTGATTTTATCATTTCAATTAATGAATTTTTTACTTTTTGAGAAAGTTCAGAAAATTCTTGCTGAATTTGTGTAACTTTTAATCCATCTTGTTTTTGAACGGCTTCATTATATTGTTGATATAACTCTTGTTGTTTTTTGCCAAAATTTTCCATCATTTTTCTGTAATTGAAAAAATAATCCTGTTCTTTTCCACCTTTTATTTGTGCAAATTGAAGTGAATCTAAATGAAGTTTGATTATAATATTGGGTTGGTCAATAAAGAACGGAACATTTGGAGCAGATAAAGGATTTCTATCTAAAGTAATCCAGTACATATTGATTTCAGGAGTTTTACCTTTTATCACAAAAGAATTATTTTTAATGATTGCAGAGTCCGTTATGTAATCATTGTTCCATTTATGATGAAGGTAAAGTTTATTGGTTTTATTACCTTTAACTGTGCCTTTTATTGTATATTGAATACCTTGTGCTATAGTAATATTGACGAAAATCCCTGTAATGGAAAATGCAGATATTAAATGACTAATAAGTTTTTTCATAAAAAAATTTTTGGTAAAAATACAGCAAAATTCAATGTAGATGTAAATTTTTAAGATATTTTTTAATAGTATTGGGCAAAATTTTATGATGATATGAAAAAAGAAGGTTCTATTAAAGTATTAAAATTTGGTGGTACAAGCGTAGGAACACCTGAAAGAATGAGACAACTGACAAAATTGATAATCAATGATGAACCAAAAATTGTCGTTCTATCTGCGATGAGTGGAACAACTAATGCACTTGTAAAAATAAGTGAGTATTTATATAATGGTCAATTTAAGGATGCAGAAAAGGATATTGAAAATTTATATCAAAAATATATTGATGTTTGTAATGATTTGTTGAATGGAGAATTTAAAGAAAAAGGTGTTGCGTATGTAAATAGTGTATTTGAAACAATAAAAACTTTTAGAAGTGAAGCATTTACATTTACACAAAAAGAAGAGAAAATTATATTAGCACAAGGAGAATTATTAAGCACACATTTATTTCATTATTATCTGCAACAAATTGGTGTAAAAAACACATTACTCAATGCTTTAGATTTTATGCGAATTGATGAAAATAATGAACCTGATATTGAATTTACTAAAAAAGTGCTTTCTGATATTTTAAAGAAATATGAAGGAGAAAAACTTTTTATTACTCAAGGATATATTTGCAGAAATGCATTTGGTGAAATAGATAATTTAAAAAGAGGTGGAAGTGATTATACCGCATCTATTATTGGTGCGGCAATAATGGCATCTGAAATTCAAATTTGGACAGATATTGATGGTATGCACAATAATGATCCAAGAGTAGTTTCAAGAACTTATCCCGTAAATTATTTAAGTTTTGATGAAGCGGCGGAGTTAGCATATTTTGGAGCAAAGATATTACATCCTGCGTGTATATTACCTGCACAAAAAGCACAAATACCAGTAATTTTGAAAAACACAATGCAACCTCAAGCATTTGGAACAATTATTACAAACACATTTCCTAATGAAGGATTTAAAGCAGTAGCAGCAAAAGATGGTATCACTGCATTGCAAATTAAGAGTTTCAGAATGCTATTGGCTTATGGATTTTTAAGAGCCATTTTTGAAATTTTTGAGAGATATAAAACGCCTATTGATATGATTACTACTTCTGAAGTAGCAGTGAGCGTTACTATTGATGACACTACACATTTATCATCTATTTTAGAAGAATTAAAACAAATTGCAAGTGTTGAAGTGATTAAAGATCAAACTATTATTTGTGTAGCAGGGTATTTACCTAAAAACAAAGCCGGATATTTATTCAAAGTAGCAGAGGCATTAAAAGATATTCCAGTAAGTATGATTTCTTATGGAGGTAGTGATTTTAATATATCTGTATTAATTCATCAGAAATACAAAAAAGATGCTCTGGAACAATTAAATAAAGTTTTGTTTAATCTCTGAAAACACAATTATGTTTTTTAATGATACAATTATCAAAAAAATTGTGCAATTGCCTACACCATTTTATTATTATGATGTAGATATATTTGAATTAACTTTACAAAAAGCCATTACTGCATCAAAAAAAATAGATGGTAAAATTCATTATGCTTTAAAGGCAAATCATCAGGATAAGTTGTTACAAATTTTAGCAAAATATAATTTAGGTGCAGATTGTGTAAGTGGAGGAGAAATAAGTAAAGCATTAAAAAATAAAATACCATCAGATAAAATTGTATTTGCTGGCGTGGGAAAAACTGATGATGAGATAGAATTAGCATTATCCGAAAAGATATTTTGTTTGAATGTTGAAAGCATAATGGAGCTGGAAGTCATTGATTCTATTGCTAAAAGGTTGAATGTAGTGGCTTCTGTTGCTTTAAGAATCAATCCTAATGTAGATGCTTACACACATAAATTTATCACCACAGGTTTGAGTGAAAATAAATTTGGAATAAATGCTTCGGATATTAATATAACATTAGATAAACTTAAAACTCTGAAAAATGTAAAATTGATAGGTTTGCATTTTCATATTGGTTCGCAGATTACAGATTTTTCAGTGTTTAAAAATTTGTGCTTAAAAGTTAATGAAATACAAAGGTTTTTGAGTGAAAGAGATGTGTATGTAAATCATTTAAATTTAGGTGGAGGATTGGGAATTAATTATACACATCCAGATGAATATTTATTTCCGGATTTTGAAGGATATTTCAAAGTATTTGATGAATTTTTAGAAAGAAGAAAAAATCAGGAACTACATTTTGAATTGGGCAGAGCATTGGTAGCACAATGTGGTGCATTGATATGCAAAGTAGTATTTAAGAAAAAATCTGGAGAAAAGAATTTTTTGATTTTAGATAGCGGAATGAATCATTTAATTAGACCTGCATTATATGAAGCATATCATAAAATTGAGAATTTGTCAAAACATCATCAGGTAGTCAATCAGCTTTATGATGTATGTGGTCCTATTTGTGAAACAACAGATTATTTTGGAAAAAATGTATTATTGCCAGAAACTGAAAGAGGAGATATTTTTGCCATTCGTTCAGCAGGGGCTTATGGTGAAGTAATGGCTTCTGATTACAATTTAAGAGGTTATCCATCGGTTTATTTTTCAGATGAACTCTAAAACATTTATCATAAATATATGCAATTAAAATAAAATAATTGCCGTTTATTAAATTTATTATAGATTAACTCAATAAGAATGTGTAATTTTCGCAAATAAAAATTTAAATGTATGAAAGTTATTATAGTTGATGATGAAAGATTGTCAAGAGAAGAATTAAAAAAATTATTAAAAAAATTTCCTGATGTTGAAGTAATAGCAGAATGTGTCAATGCTGAAGAGGGGAAAAATAAAATTGAAGAATTAAAACCAGATTTGGTTTTTTTGGATATTGAAATGCCTGATAAAACAGGATTTGAAATGTTGAATGAAATAAGTGCAATACCAGATGTAGTTTTTATTTCAGCTTATGATGAATATGCTATCAAAGCATTTGAATTTCAGGCATTGGATTATTTATTAAAACCCATAGATGCTCAAAGATTAGCAGAATGTATTAAAAAATATCAGGTTAAAGAAGAAAAGGAAATTCAAAGTGTTGTAAAAACGGATAAATTAGAACAAGATTCAAAAATTTTTCTGAAAGACGGAGAGTTGTGCTGGTTAGTATCCTTAAATGATATAATTGTATTTGAATCTTTAGGTAATTATGTAAAAGTAAGATTATCAAATGCACATCCCTTAATTTTTACAAGTTTGAATTCGCTTGAAGAACGACTACCATCAAAATTATTCTTTAGAGCAAATAGAAAATACATTATTAACTTAAATCATGTAAAAAGTATTTCAACATGGGTTAATAATGGATATATTGCTAAAATGTCTAATGGTATGGAAATAGAATTAAGTCGCCGACAATCTGTAAGATTCAAAGAATTGTATGGGCTATAATAAATTGTGGTGATGCATTTTTTTCAGGAAATGGATGAAGGTATTTTATTGTTTTTTCAATCAATTCATAATGATGAATTAGATTATTTCTTTTGGCATGTATCAGAAGCATTGATATTTTTACCTTTATGGATATTTGCTTTAATAAGAGTTATCAAAGAGTATAATAAAACGGAGTATATTAAAATTTTAGTAATAATTGTTTTAAGTATATTTTTGAGTGACCAAATAAGTAATGTTTTTAAAAATACAATTAAAAGAGAAAGACCAACGCATAATGAAAAATATTATGACAAAATTAAATTAGTCAATAATTACAAAGGTGGTAAATATGGCTTTTATTCTGCACATGCTTCTAATAGTGCCGCAATAGCAGTATTGACATTATTATTGATAAAAAAATCTCGCTGGAAATATATTATCATTTTATATCCATTATTATCCGGTATTAGCAGAATGTATTTAGGCGTGCATTATTTTAGTGATGTTTTAGTTGGCTGGATAATGGGAAGTATGATAGCCATTTTTGTATATTGGTTGATAAATAAATGGTGGGTATTAAATAAACACCAATGATTATTTTTATTGTTTATTCAATTATACTTTCTTATGCAATACTCAAGTTTTTAAATAAATTTGAGATTGACTCAAAGTTTATTTTAATTTCATTTTTAATAAAAGTTGTTTTTATAGGTTTTGTATCTTATTCAAATTTTTCTGAAAATAAAATTTTCAAAATTCCAGATGAAGACAATTATTTTCATGATGTTATAGTTTTTCATGATTTATCTGTCAATCATCCAATATATTATTTGAAATTCTTATTGGATATTGAACCAGAAAATAAGGAGATTTTTAATCAATATTTTACTGCAACTGATGCGTGGTATAAAGCCCCTGAATTTTTTTACAATGATAACAGATGGGTTGTTAAATTTCATAGTTTAATGTGTTTGATAAGTAATGGTGAATTATCGGTGCATCGCTTGTTTTCTGCATTTATTTCTATTATTGGATTGTTGTATTGTTTTAGTTTCATATTAAAAATTTTTAATCTTGAAGGAAGTGCAATAAAAAATAAAAAAATATTTGGATCATTATATTTCCTGTGTTCATTGTTTCCTGCTTATTTCTTGCACACAAATTTTGTTCTGAAAGAAAGTATCATGATGTTATATTTTGGTGGAATACTATGTATATTATATAAGTGGATTATTGATGAGCAATTTAATATCTCTAATGGAATAGTAGGATTATTTTTAATTATTACATCATTCTTTTTTAGACCTGTATTTTTAGTGCCATTAATCGTATTAACATGTTTGTTTTTAATTGTCATTAAGCAACAAAAATTTAGTAAAATTCTATTATTCACTGGTAGTATATTTATGATACTGATATTTATCAATCTTATTTTTAATTATGTATTTCATAAGCCAATTATTGAAATTGTTCAATACAGGCAAGAAAGATTTTTAGATGCTTCAAGGGGTGGTATTTTTTTAGTAAATACTCAAAAATTTGTTCGTGTGCCTTATGCTTGGGAAAATCTAAAAATTGATTCTACACAAAAAATTCCAAAGGTGTATATCAGAAATGATATTCCTTTAATGTATTGGTATATTACAAATCTTAATGATACAATTATTGAAAAAAACAAAGATACAACAGAAGAATTTCAAATTTTATATTACATTGAAAGAGCCAATAAAACAGTTTATATTCATCCTGTTAACAAGCAAAAATCTTTTGTATATAATATTAAATCTGTTTTAGAATCTGTGAATGTTTTCTTTTTTTATCCTAAAAACATCTCGGGTTTAATTGATATTGTGGTTTGGATTGAAAATTTAATTTTGTTAGTATCATTGTTATTACTTGTTTTTTGGGCTATAAAAAATCATTCAATCATTTTAATATACTTTTTGACTTACTTTGTTTTTGTAATAATTATTATATCAATTACTTCACCAAACATTGGTGCAATTGTAAGATATCGTTTTTTTATGCTTCCTTTAATTTTCTATATATTTGTGCTACAATTATTGATGTCAAAAAAGATGAAGCATGGATGAACCAATGTATTATCCATTTGAAAAAGACCCATTTCCAGGTACATTAAGTTATTATTTTACTAATAGATTTAATGATAAATATGAAGTTTCTTTTTCACGCAGTAGCACAGATTATTTACATGTAACTGTATCATTTTGTGTAACAAATGAAGAGTATGAAAAGGATGCTTATTGTGTAACTAACAAAGGCGATGTTTATAGAGTTTTAAATACATTGTGTTTGATAATATTAAAGTTTTCAATTGAAAGACCAAATATTCATCTAATAACATTTTCTGGAGAAAGGCAAAGTTTTGAAGATGAAAAAACACATCCCGTTACAATCAGAACTCGTGTGTTTATGAGGTTTGTAAAGAAATACTTCCCACCACCAATGTGGAAAGTTGTTCAAGATGGCAATTATGTTCATATACACAAAATAGCGAATAGTTAAAAGTGAATAGTGAAGAGTGAAAATTGAGAAATAAACATTGAATATTTATAACTAAAAATTAAAAACTAAACACTAAAAACTAAAAAAAACTATCCCTCTAACTTTTCTTTTATTGCTTGATTGACAAGTTTAGGATCTGCTTTACCTTTACTTAATTTCATTACTTCACCAACAAAAAGTCCTAATAATCCTTTTTTGCCTGACTTATATTCTTCAATTTTTTCAGGATATTTTGATAATACTTCTTCAATAAGCGGTAATAATTCATTTGTGTTGGTATTGATAAACAAATCTAATTCTTTGCACAATTCTTCAACACTCTTTTCAGGTTGTTTTAATAATTCAGGAAATAATTTTTGAGAAGCAGCAGAGTGGCTGATTTTATTAGCATCTATCAATTCTATAATTTTAGCAATTTGCTGTGGTGATAGTTTAAATTCAGAAATATGTAAAGCAGTTTCATTTAAATATGCTTTAATAATAACTGTTAGCCAGTTAGCTGCCGCTTTATAGTTTTTTGTGTATTGACAAAGTTGATTAAACCACAATGCAAATTCTTTATCTTCTGTGATTACTGAAGCATCATATTCAGATAGTTTATATTCTTTTGTGTAGATATTAAATAATTCTTCTGGTAATGGAGGAAGTGTACTTTTAACTTTTTCAATATAATCTTGGGTTACAATAACAGGAGGCAAATCTGGTTCAGGAAAATAACGGTAATCATTTGCTAATTCTTTAGAACGAAGTGAAAATGTTATACCTTTTACAGCATCAAAACTACGAGTTTCTGAAACTATGGTATTTCCACTTTCTAATAATTCTACCTGCCTTTGAATTTCATAATCAATAGCTCTTTGAACATTCCTAAAAGAATTCAAATTTTTTACTTCTACTTTGGTACCAAATTTTGTCTCACCTTTTTTTCTTACTGAAATATTCACATCACAACGCAATGACCCCTCTTCCATATTTCCATCACATATTTCAAGATATCTTACCAATTTACGAATTTCCTGTAAATAATAATATGCTTCTTCACCATTACGAATATCTGCTTCACTTACCATTTCTAATAATGGCGTGCCCGCTCTATTAAAATCAACTAATGATTCAAATGGATCAATATCGTGTAAATTTTTTCCTGCATCTTCTTCCATGTGTATTCTTATCAAACGGACTTCTTTACGAGTACCATTTTTTAAACGAAATGAAACTTTTCCGCCCGTACAAATTGGAGTTTTATCTTGTGTAATTTGATAACCTTTTGGTAAGTCAGGATAAAAATAATTTTTTCTTGCAAATCCATTAAATTCTGTAATATTTGCATTAACTGATAATCCTAATCTTAAAGCAAATTCAATGACTTTTTTATTAACGCGAGGTAATGTTCCCGGATATGCAAGCGTAATTTCACTAATATGAGTATTAGGTAAATCACCAAAAGAGGTAGAATCGCTACTATACATTTTACTATTGGTAAGCAATTGAATGTGGCATTCTAAACCAATCACTGGTTCATATAGTTCAACAGACATACAAAAATTTTGAAGTGCGAATATAAGAACAAAAATTCAAAATAATTTTCATGTAATATTTTCTTTGTTGATTCTAACCTTCTTAATTCAATTCAATTACTTATGAATTTGTGATTTAAAATTTCTTGTGAAAAGAAATTTGTTTGATATTAAAAAAATCTGTATTTTTGTTGCTGTATGAAAAGGACAATATTTGTTTTCCTGTTTTTTATTGGTTTATTTAATAATGTATTTTCACAATTAAATGTTAATGGTGTTCCACCAAAAGTATCTGTAAGTGCTGGAAATATGAGTTTTTGGGGAGATGTAGGGGATGTTAATTATCAACCACCGCTTACTTCACGCTATGGATTTGAATTAGCATTTACTCATCAAATAACAAAATACCTGCAATTGAATTTTAATTTTTTGTATGGCAAATTAGGAGCCAATGAAAATACATATGAAAGACACGAAAATTTTCAATCTGAAATTAGATATGGTGGTTTCAATTTATTATACGATTTTGGAAATTTTATTCCGGATAAGTTCAAAATCAGACCTTTTGTTACACTTGGAGCAGGTGGATTTGAGTTTTTAAGTAAAAAAGATTTGTTTGATAAAAATGGAAACAGATATTATTATTGGGCTGATGGATCTATTCGCAACCTTCCTGAAAATGACCCAAAAGCAAGTCAGGCCATTAGATTAGTGAGAGATTATTATTATGAAACAGATATTCGTGAAAGTAATTTAGATGGTTATGGAAAATATCCTGAAAGATCATGGGCATTTCCTATGGGTGCGGGTGCAATAATGAAAATTACAGACCATTTTGACTTTAAAATAGGTGCTACTTACTTTTTTACTACTACTGACTATATTGATGGTATTGCAAAAGGCGGACAAGGTATCAGAAAAGGTGATAGCAAAAAAGATAAGTGGGTATATTCTTATGTAAGTTTTCAATACGATTTGTTTATCCCCAAAAAGAAATCAGAAGAACAAGCATTGGATACTTTACCTGATTCCTATTTTGATGGCGTTGATTGGATGGCTATTGACAGTGCAGATACAGACGGCGATGGGGTAAAAGATTGGTTTGATAAATGTCAGGGAACGCCTAAATCGGCAAAAATTTATGCAGATGGTTGCCCCGAAGATACAGATGGAGACGGAGTTCCTGATTACAAAGATGATGAAAACCCTTCTCCAAAAGGATTTGAAGTAAATATGTATGGTGTGGCACTTACAGATGAATACTGGCAAAACTGGTATAATGAGTATTTTGACTCTACAGGAGATTTTCATATTAAGCAAGAATATATTGATAATGTAATGGCATTGAAAGATAAAAATGTTAAGAATGCGGAACAAAAAATTTATACTGTAGAATTGGCAAAGTATAAAGGAGGAGTACCTTCTGATGAAATTGCATATTTAATGAGTATTGGAGATGTTCGCTCTATGACTTTAGAAGACGGAACAACAGTCGTATATACAGCAGGACAATATGAAGATGTTCAGTTAGCAATTAAAAGAAGAGATGAATTCAGACAAGAAGGTCTAACAAAAGCCAATGTTGGTTATTTTAAAAATGACCAGTACTATTCAATGACAGATGAAGAATTAAATAATGAAGTGAATAAACAAAAAAATAAACAAAAAGATGGTATTGCAAAAAATAATGATGGAACATCAAATAACAATAATTCTAATGGAGGAAATAATATTTCAAACAATGTAGAAGAATTTAAAAAAGATGAAGTGATTTACCGTGTTCAATTAGGAGCATTTAGAAAACCTATATCTAAAGAAATTTTCAAAAATGTACCCGGTGGAATAATTGAATTTAAAACAGATGATGGTTTATATAAATATGCTGGCAAAGCATTTAAAACAATGCAAGAAGCGGCTGAGTTTAGAGCAAAATTAGTTTTGATGGGATATTCAGATGCATTTGTTACAGCTTATAAAGATAGAAAGAGAATACCATTGAGCGAAGTGGGCGTTACTATGACTACAAAAGAAAAAGAAAATCTAAAAGAAAATGTAGAATTTAGTTCTATTGATAAAGGAGCTATTGTATTCAAAGTTCAATTAGGTGCATTGAAGAAGCCAGATAACATTAAAGAATTTGAAGCTAAAACGAAAAATTTAAATGATGTTCAAAAACAAAGTACAATTTTAGGATTGTATAGATTTACAACTGGTAACTTTAATTCTTACGAACAAGCGCAAAAATATCTCAAAGAATTGCAATCAAAAGGATTTGATGATGCATTTATTATTGCCACATTCAATAATGAACTTATTCCAGTTCAAGACGCTATTGAGTTACAAAAGATGTAGTATAAGGCAAATTTAGGGAATACTTTGTGAGATTATTATAGAGATTAAAATTGTTATTATTATTCATGAAAGAATATTTTTCACTCAAAGAACGCCAAGAATTTAATAATGAACAAAAAGAAATTTTAATCTTGGCGTGCTTGGTGTGCTCTTATTTTGCGGACTTTACGTGAAATTGTATCTTTTAATGATTTTAACCATCTGAATATTAGCAAAAATCTTTAACCAAAAACAAAAAAGGTTCCTCATTATGAAGAACCTTTTTAATATCAGATATGTTTCTAATAATTAGTGGTGATGACTTTCGTTGCCTGTAATTCCGTGTGCATGACCATGCGTTAATTCTTCTGGAGTAGCTTCTCTAACTGATTTGATAGTGCCTGTAAAATGTAAATCATAATCGGCAAGAGGATGATTGAAATCCATTGTAACATGTTCTAATCCTACTTCTAAAACTTTTCCAATCAATTCATTACCTTCTTTGTCATACATTGGAACATTATTACCAACTTTGATGTTTTCACTATCAAATTCTCCATCTCTTACAAAAATAGTTTTATCTAATTTTACTACATAATCTGCCTGATGTGATCCATAAGCGTTTTCTGCAGATATAGTAAAATCAAATGAATCACCTTCTGATTTACCTTCTAAATTTTTTTCAAAATCAGGAATTACTTGCTGGCTACCAAATAGGAACACAAAAGGATGTTCTGGAGATGTTTCTTCTACGAAGATTTCTGGCTCATTGCCTTTCTTTGCACTTAATTTGTAGTTGACAGCAACTACTTTGTTGTTTTCTACTTTCATTGTTTGTTGTTTTTTATTGGTTATTGATGATTTTTATAGTTCAAATTTTATGCCTTGAGCTAATGGCAGTTGATTTCCATAGTTTATAGTGACGGTTTGTCTTCTCATATATGCTTTCCATGAATCTGATCCACTTTCTCTTCCGCCTCCTGTTTCCTTTTCTCCTCCAAATGCTCCGCCAATCTCTGCTCCAGAAGTTCCGATATTAACATTCGCAATACCGCAATCACTACCATTAACAGATAAAAACTGTTCAACTTCTTTTAAATTTAATGACATTATAGCAGACGATAAACCTTGTGGAACACCATTTTGAATTTCAATAGCTTCTTCAAGTGTTTTGTATTTCATTAAATATAAAATAGGAGCAAAAGTTTCTTCGTGAACAATTTTCATATCTGGTGTAACTTCTGCAATGCATGGTTTTACATAACATTCGCTTTCGTATCCTGGTCCTTCAAGAACACCACCTGGTACAACCATTTTTCCACCAAGTGCAATAACTTGTTCAATAGCATTGAGGTATTTTTTTACAGCATCTTTATCAATAAGTGGGCCAACATGATTTTGAGGATTTAATGGATTTCCAATTTTCAATTGTTTATATGCATTTACTAATCTGTTTTTTACATCGTTATAAATACTTTCGTGAATGATTAGACGACGAGTAGTGGTGCATCTTTGTCCTGCAGTTCCTACAGCCCCAAATACTATTGCAGGAATAGCCAAATCTAAATCAGCAGAAGGTGTTACAATAATAGCATTATTTCCACCTAATTCTAAAATAGTTTTTCCAAAGCGTGCCGCTACCTTTTGTCCTATTTCTCTACCCATTGCGGTTGAACCAGTAGCACTGATAAGTGGAACATTATGGTCATTGACAAGTAAATCGCCTATTTTTCTATCGCAAACAATAAGCGAAGAAATACCTTCTGGAAGATTGTTTTCATTAGCCACTTCATTCCAGATATTTTGGACAGCTACTGCAGAAATAGGAGTTTTGCTGGACGGTTTCCAAATACAAACATCTCCACAAACTGCTGCTATTGCAAAATTCCAACTCCATACTGCAACTGGAAAATTAAAAGATGTGATAATACCAACTACTCCCAATGGATGCCATTGTTCATACATTCTATGATTTGGTCTCTCACTTTGTATTGTTAAACCATACAACTGGCGAGATAAACCTACTGCAAAGTCGCATATATCAATCATTTCCTGTACTTCACCATATCCTTCCTGTAGCGATTTACCCATTTCATAAGAAACTAACTTTCCTAAATCTGTTTTTCTTTCTCTTAATTTATTACCAAATTGACGAATTATCTCACCTCTTTTCGGAGCAGGCATATTTCTCCAAAAAACAAAAGCTTCTAAAGCAGTTTTGATAACTTTATTGTATTCTTCTAATGATGTTGTGGTAACTTTACTAATGAGTTTGCCATCTACAGGGCTATAAGATTCTAAATGTTTGCCATTTCCGAACCAATTTTTACCTGTACTAACACCATAATTAGTTGATTTAATGTGAAGATTTTGAAGAACCTTTTCAATGTCAAGATTTGAGGAAACAAGAGTGCTCATAGGTCAAAATTTTTTGGCAAATGTAGGTTTATTATTTTCAATTTCCAATTTTAATTATTGGAATGTGTGTATGTTTTTGATTTTGTGGATATTTTAAAAGTATTAAAACAAGAAAGGGCATCGGCAACTAAAAAAGCACTACCAAAAATAAGAATACAATCTTTTTTAGAAGCATTAGATAAAGCGGCATTTATGGCCATACATACATTATTAAATGGAGTAGATTTTAATTTTAAAGTTTTAAATTTTGAAAACAACTCATCAACTGGCATTGAACGAGGAACTGATGCCTGCGTTACATAATATTCAGATTTTTTGGGTAATAAATTTAATATCTCATTCACTTCTTTATCTTTTACTACTCCAAAAACAATGTGTAAATTTTGATAATTATGATGTTTGAGTTGTTGAAGAGCAGAGAGAATACCAGGTTTATTATGTGCAATATCTAAAATTATTAAAGGATTTTGTTGAATAATTTCCCATCTTCCTCTAAAACCTGTTATTTGAGGTGTTTGATTGATAGCGGAATGGATTTTATTTTGAGATAGTTTCCATTCCAATGCTTTCATTATTTCACAAGCAGCAAGCACACATCTGATATTTTTAATTTGATATTGTGCGGATAATTTACTTTTGAGTTTAAACTCTTTATTTTTAGATTTATCTAAATTATTATTTAGATTATTAAATATTTTTAAGTTATATTTATCTAAATTTATATTTAGATATGTTTTATTAAATAATTTAGATTTATCTAAAATTATATTTAGATAAATATAATTATACTTGTAAGATACATCTAAAATATTGTTCTTGAATGCAGATTTTTCAATTTTTATTAAATCTTGGGCGTAAAAGAGTGGAGCAGAGCATTCTTCGGCTTTTTGCTCAAAAACATCTTTTATTTCCTTTTGATATTCTGAAATTAATATAGGAACATTTGGTTTAATAATTCCGGCTTTTTCAAATGCAATTTTTTCTAATGTATCGCCTAAAAATTGTTTGTGGTCTTCTCCAATATTAGTAATGATGCTTAATTCAGGAATGACAACATTTGTGGAATCTAATCTGCCACCCATTCCGGTTTCTAAAATAACAATATCTACTTTTTTATCTAAAAAATATTGAAAGGCAAGAGCAGTAGTCCATTCAAAGAAAGATGGACGCACTTCATCAAACAATGGTTTATATTGGTTTACAAATTTTGTAATATATTGTTTAGAAATCATTTGACCATTTACTCTAATTCTTTCTCTAAAATCAATGAGATGTGGAGATGTAAAGAGACCAGTTTTATAGCCATTTTTTTGAAAAATTGCGGCGAGCATATTTGAAACCGAACCTTTTCCATTAGTGCCAGCAATGTGAATGAATTTTAATTTTTTCTCTGGATGATTAAGTTTTTCACAAAGTTGCTGTATATTTGATAAATCTGCTTTATACGCCGCAGCACCAATTCTTTGAAACATTGGTAATTGAGAATAGAGATATTGAAGTACTTCGGAGTAGGTCATATTTTTTATTTGCAAAAATGGGAAAAAATTGGATTAGTTTTAAGTTTTGAGTGTTTAGTTTTTAGTTAATTGATTAAATATTTTCTTTAACTCAAAACTCATAAATAATTTTGAAACAATGAAACTTTACTTATTGTGGTATAGTAAAACTTAGTAGAAACAATTAAGACAAGAAAAAGATATTTCTTATTAGTTACTTATAAATACTATTTATTTAACTCATTCTTTACAAAATTAATAACTTCCTTAAAAAATTTATTAAGATTGGAATAAATAGAACCTGTTTGAACATTATAAACAAGGTATTTACTAATTTCACGAAGATAATTTTCATTTAATTTAAAACGTATTACATTATTTGAATCATCCAATTCAGGATAGCAAAAAACATTATTTTCATTTATTTTTAATTTATAGTTTTTAATTTTTTTATATATAGCATTATATATTTGCTCACATCTTTCTTTACTAAACTCTAACCAAATTGATGAACCTTCATCTTCATAGTAAACTCCAATCCAAGGATAATAATTTTCATCAGAATTAAAATTTAGTTTAAAGTAGAAACCAATACGAAGTTGGGTTATAACTTCGTTACTGCTAATAATTTCAGATTTATAATTATCATTGAAATTTTCTGTATTAAATTCATATCCTTTCCAATCAATTATATTTTTTATAGTTTTCAAAATATACAATGGATTATTTTTTATTTCCATATATTTATTATTTTAATTATTCCCAAAATTTAATTGTTAATAAAAAAATAAATATCTATTTAAACGAAAACACAATAGTTATACTTCCTTTTTGTTCTTCGTATTGGGCGTTTGGAGTGAATTCTAATTGGAGGGCAAATTGTCTGGCTTTGGCTTTTAAGATAGTGCTTGTAGTGGTAGTGCCACGACCATTTGGGTCGGCTTCTATCACTTTGCCGTTTTTATCTACTTTTATTTCTACTACAACAATACCTTCTTCTTTAGCATCGGAGGGTAGGGGAGGAGCATATTTTAAAGACCTGCCTTTTAAATCAAATCCAAATGGGGCTTTGCCAGTACCAGTGCCACTTCCATTTGAATTGCCATCTGGATTATTTCCTGTTCCGCCCTTTCCATTAGTAAAAGGATTTCCGTTTGGTTCACCTTCATTGCCTGAATTTCCTGAGTTTCCATCGCCACCACCTTTTCCTTTGTTTTTTGCAAATTTTTCTGCTAATAATTCTGCGGCTGTTTTTTCTTTTGGTTTTACTTCTTCAGTAGGATGAATGATAGTTGTTTGTTGTTTTATTTCAATAGGTTTATTTGATGTTTGGACATTTTCACCTTGTTCGGATGTGTAAGTGGGATCTTCGGTTTTATTTTCGGGAGTTGGAGTATTTTCTTTTACAACAACATTTGTAGCTTCACCCATTGTATTTTCTTCTACATTTCCAGTTCCTGCATTGTAAATACCATAATTAATCTCCATTCCGCCACTACTTGCAGATTCTGGGAAAGGAGGGATAGGCGTAATAAGTTTAATAAGAAACAATATTAAAATAATAATACCAAGCGATAAAATAGCAGATATAAAAGCAATTGGATTAAATGAATTATTTTCGTTGATGGAATACATAACTTATTTAGTATTTGCAGGAGCAGTGGCAATTATCATTTTGCATTTTGCACGGTCGCCAATTTGCATTACATCTATAAAATCCTGATACAACAAATCTTTGTCTATATGAAGAATAACAGTAGGTTCTGCCATTCCCTGAGTTTTTTCTATAATTACATTTTCTAAATCAGAAAAATTCACTTCTTTTGTATTGATGAAATAACGTCTGTCTTTTGTAACTGAAAGATGAATAGGTTTTTTACTATTATCAATTGGTCTATTGGCTTTGGAATTTGGTAAATTTACTTTAATAGCATTGGGACTCACCATTGTAGAAAGGATGAGGAAAAAGAGCAGTAAAAAAAACATAATATCATTTAGTGAGTCGGTGCTCACTTCTGCTTCTCTGTGAGATTTTTTTCTGAGTCGGCTCATTAGTTTTCAGTTTGATTTAATGTTTCTAAAAATTGTAATTGTGTTTCTTCTAAATAACGAGCGGCTTTGTCAATTTTAGCATTTAACCAGTGATATAGAATAAATGCAATAATACCAATAGCAAGACCCGTTGCGGAAGAAATCATTTTTTGATACAAACCAGTAGAAATCACTTCAATTTCAACAGTTTTTGCAAGAGAGATGTCGTAGAAAATAACAATCACACCAATGATAGTTCCAATAAATCCGAACATTGGAGCAATTCTTCCAATGATATTTAATACACTCATATTTTTTTCCATATAACTTAAAGATAAAGCGGCAGATAAATCCATTGCTTCTTTTATTTCTGTTTCTGGTTTTCCAATTCTTTCTAATCCTTGTTTAATCATCAATGCTTGTGGAGTGTTTGTTTTATCACATAAACTAATTGCAGAAGCAATATCACCTTTTTTAATAAATTCCTGGATGGTAAAGATAAATTGCTTATCAAATTTAGAATTTTTTGAAATAAAAATAAGTCGTTCAACAAAAAAATAAATGACTGCTAAAAATAATATGGCAAGAGGAATTAAAATAGGACCACCTTTTAATAACATTTCAAAAAGTGTAATTTCATCTTGTTTTTGTTCCATTATTGAGGATATTGGTTGTGCAACGGATTTTAATGTGTCAGTGCTTGCTTGTAAAATGAATAAAAACATATTTAAAATTTTTGCGTAAAGTTAGTTTATGAAATCTTAAAGTGCATCGTATATTTTAATTAAATTTCAACAAGTTGATGTGGATAAACTTATGAATATAATGAATAGACATAAATGGAGTTACAAGATAATTAAAGTGAATAGTTTTGAGTGCCGACGCTTGCGGTCGGCATGCTGACATTTTTCTTTAGGATTTTTAGTTTTGAGTTCCGATGGGCACTGTCGTTATGCTGATATAATTCTATAATATTTTGAGTTATTTAAATACAACTTATAACTAAAAACTCATAACTAAAAACTATTATAGTTACTTTTGTGGCATTATAAATTAAAAATGTCATTTAAACTAAAAATAATTTCAACGAATTTGCTTGAAGAATACAATTCACAAGTTGATAAAAATTTAACTTTTAATTTTGATTCATTATCAAATTCTGAATTATCTACACATAATTTTAATTTTTACACTTCTGTTTCTGCAATTGCTTCATCAAAAATTGAAGGTGAAACACTGGATATTGACAGTTATGTTAAGCACAAAATTTTAAACATTGAATATCAGCCGAATTTATTAGAAAAACCAAATGATTTATACAATGCTTATGTCTTTGCACAAAACAATAATCTTACTTCTGAAAACTTTTTAATTGCTCATCGTATACTAACCAAACATTTATTGCCTGATAATAAACAAGGCATATATCGTAAATGCAATATGGTTATATTAGAACACAATACAGGAAAAATTCAATATGAAGCACCGCCACCAAATGAAGTAGAAAAATTAATGAAATTATTATGGGAAGATATTGAAGAATTGAAGATTAAGAATTTGAATGTCATCGAAGTGTTTTATTTTGCATCTTACATACATTTAGTTTTGGTAAATATTCATCCATTTGAAGATGGAAATGGCAGATCAGCAAGGTTAATTGAAAAATGGTTTTTAAGTGAAAAATTAGGTAAAAAAGCATGGTTTATTCAAAGCGAATTGTATTATTACAAGAATGTAAATGATTATTATAAAAATTTGAACAGATTAGGTATGTTTTATGAACAATTAGATTATTCAAAGGCACTACCTTTTTTACTAATGCTTCCAAATGCTATTAAAGTGAAAAGTGAAGAGTGAAGAGTGAAAAGTTTTTAGTTTTGAATTTTTAGTTTTGAGTTATATCGTCATTGCGAGGGCGTAAGCTCGAAGCAATCTCGTAAGAGACGTGGAATAAACATTAAAGATTATTTCACTTTGCTCGTAATGACGATTCAACTTTTGAGATTACTTCACCTGTGAAATTTATTATTTAATTTTTAAGTTGCATTATTTCACAGGTTCGTAATAACGGAGTGACTTTACATTTGAGATTGCTTCGCTTTGCTCGCAATGACAATGGTTGACTTTAGAGATTGCTTCACTTTGTTCGTAATGAAGACACATGAATTTCATGGTTTCATAAAATCTTTAAACTTAAAACTAAAAATTAAAAGCTATTTTTGCCGCAAGTATGTTGAATTTGGACAACTTAAATACAAGACAAATTTTTGCTATATTATTTATTTTTGCTTGTATATTGCTAATTCCATTTACGGGAAATGTGCATTTGTTTGATTGGGATGAAATTAATTTTGCTGAATGTGCCCGTGAAATGATTGTTACCAATACTTATCATACTGTTTTATTGAATTTTCAACCATTTTGGGAAAAACCACCATTATTTATTTGGATGCAAATTTTGAGTATGAAATTATTTGGTATTAGTGAATTTGCGGCAAGATTTCCAAATATTGTAAATGGTATCATTACAACACTTTTATTATTTTATTTTGGGCAAAAATGGTATTCAAGAAAATTTGGATTACTATGGTCAATGACACATATGGCTTGTTTTTTACCACATTTATATTTTAGATCTGGAATCATTGATCCGTGGTATAATTTATTTGGTCTGTTATCTTTAATTGGAATAATTGAATTAATACAAAATAAAAAACCTTTTTGGGCTATCATTTCTGGTATTTCTCTTGGACTTGCAGTGCTTACAAAAGGACCTGCAATGGTTTTAATCATTGGTATTTCCGCAATCTTGTTATTTATCTTCTCAAAATATCAATTCTATCAAAAGCAATATCTTAAACAATGGATAATTTTTTTATTAGTATTTTTATTATCAGGTGGGTCGTGGTTTTTATTTGAATATCTTTCAGGAAATTCAAGTATTATCAAGGGTTTTATAGATTATCAAATTCGCTTATTCAAAACAGAAGATTCAGGACATGCTGGTTTTCCATTATATCATTTTGTAGTTGTGTTATTTGGCTGCTTTCCTGCATCTGTAATTGCAATTCAGTATTTTTCTAAAAATGTTTCAAAGGACATTTATTCAAAAGCATTTGCCATTTTAATGCTGGTAGTGCTGATTATTTTCAGTATTGTAAAAACTAAAATTGTCCATTATTCATCGCTTACTTATTATTCAATAAGTTTTTTATCAACATATGTTTTATTACAAAAGATGAATTTTCAAAGATGGCAAAAAATCTTGATGATAATTATTTCTTTCTTGATAGGTATTGTATTAATTTTTGCAAGTTATGTAGAAAAATGGAAAAGCAAAATTATTCCATTGATAGAAAAAAATGATGTGTTTGCTGCAGAAAATCTTAAAATAAATGTGCAATGGTATGGTTATGAATTTTTATGTGGCGTTTTGTTGATTGTTTTATCAATATGGATTTTAAGAACTAAACATTTCAATTATCAGAAAATAATATTATTTTTTGTTGGAATGATGTTGTGGGTTAGTTTCACCATTAATTCATTTATAGGTAAAATAGAGCAATACAGTCAAAATAGTGCAATTAGTTTTATTCAATACTGTGCTGATAAACAAATAGAAGTGGATACTTATGGCTACAAAAGTTATGCCTATTTATTTTATGGGAAAAGGAAACCATTAAATGATTCTGAAAAAATAAGATTAAATAACGAAATTATTAATCTTACAAATGCGGGCTATGATCCAATGTTTTCATACAATTTAGCATACTTAAACTGGCTAATCAATGATGATGAAAAATATCCTGTTTGTTTAGTTTGCAAAATACAGGATGAAGAAAAATTATTATCTACAAAGAAGTTTATTAAACTTTATTCAAAAGGTGGTTATTCATTTTTTATGAAGCAGAAACTAAATCGGTAAAAGTTCCCCATTTTTCTTTTTCGTCTTCTGTCCACAATTCAGGATAAAATATTCTTTTTTGAAATCTTGGCGGAAGATATTTTTGCCAGTTTGTGCCACCTGTGGCGGCAATATCGCATTTATCTTGTTGAAGGTATCTTGCAGCACTTTTGTAATGCACTAATGGCCATCTTACATTCACAGATAAATCTAATTCTTTCAGAGCATCTATTAATTCAGGATTTTTTCTTTCTTCTTCAGAAAGTGAAAGGTATTTTTGCCAAATGTTTTTATCAGAATAGTATTTTGCCCATTGAATAAATTGTTCCTGATATTTTTTTTCAAACTGAATAAGTGTATAAGTTTTTTTACCAGTGCTTACTTCAATAGCACCCTTTTTCCAGTAAATATGTTCATACATTTCTTCAATGCTTGCATTTTTTTCTTTTAATCTTTGACGATGTTCTTTATCTGTAAGGTTTATCATATCAGTAGAAGCCATTTCAATTAATCTATATTGAGCACTTTGAAAACCACTTGCAGGTAATAGTGCCATTCTGAATCTTAAAAATTGTTCCTTTTCCATTCCGTTAATCATTATTTCAAATGACTTTGTAAGTGCTTCAAAATATCTGATAATTCGCTTAATTCTTTCAATAAAAAAATTAACATCCAACTTATCTTTCCAACCTAAATCCTGACCATTAGGCAATACATTTCTGCCATTATGAGCAATTTGATTGTATTCATGCAAACACAATTTGAAATACAATTCAGTAATTTGATGATAAACAATAAAAATGGTTTCATCAGGAAAATCAGTTCTTGGTTTTTGCAAAGTCAGCAAAGTATCTACTGAAATATAATCCCAATAAGGTAAATAGTTTGAAATTAATAAACCATCCAAATAACTATTCACATCTTGCCCACTCAAAGCATATTTTTCAAATAACAACTCTAATTTTTCCAGTGTATTTTTTTCTAATTCCATACTTTTAATTTTGGACAAAAATAGTAAAAAGTATATTTCACAATTCTAATTTTAAATCAACAAACAAAATCTTTAATCATTTTATTTTTCATTACTTTTGCAAAAAAATTATGAAAAGAATTATTTCAGTCATTCTAATGTTTCCTTTGATTGTATTTGCACAGGAAGAAATTAATGTAAAACATACATTATCAGAAGTTACAGTTTATTTAAATCAAGCACAACTCAAACACACAACATCAAACTTTTCTATACCTAAAGGACAACACACTTTAATTATTCAAGATGTATCTACTTCTATTATTCCTCAAACTATTCAAATTAGCGGACAAGGAAACTTTGTGATTTTATCAACTCAATTCAGAAAAAATTTCATTCAAGAAAAAACAGTATCTAAACAAATTAAATTACTTGAAGATAGTTTAGAAAACCTGAAAAACAAAAAAAGCATTTTTGAAATACAACTCAATACTTACGATAATGAAGAAGATTTATTACTTGCCAATAAAAACATTAAAGGTGATAATAACGGTGTAACTACTGCAGAATTAGAGAAAATGGCTAACTTTTACAGAAACCGTCTTGTAGATATTCGCACTAAAAAGTTAGAATTATTACCTAAAATTAAAAAGTATAATGAACAAATCAATAAAATTCAAAATCAATTGAATGAATTGAATGCACAAAAAAATAAGCCAACAGGTGAATTATTGATTGAAGTTTATGCTAATGCTAATGTTCAAAATGCTAAAATAAATTTTGAATATGTATGCGATAATGCTTACTGGATGCCTGAATATGAAATTAGAGTAAATGATTTGAAACAACCAGCACAACTTATATTGAAAGCACAAGTGGTTCAGAACACAGGTATTGACTGGAATAATGTATCACTTTCTTTATCATCCTCTTCCCCAAATTTAGATCATAACAAACCAATACTTAATCCATGGTATCTAAATTTTATTTCTTTTTATCCTGCTAAAAAATCCCTTTCAAAAGGAAAATATAGACAAAATCAAGAATTGGCTTATGCCGAAGAACCAGCCCCTGCTTCTGTAGCGATGAATCAAGATAATTATACAAAAAACACTGAATCTTTGTATGAACATACAAATATGCTTGATAAAGCCACAACACAAGAATATCAAATTCAAATTCCCGTTACAGTTTTATCAAATAAAAAACCATCAAGAATTGATGTGCATTCTATCAATATATCTGCCAGATACTCTTATTATTCAGTACCTAAAATTAACGAATCTGCTTACTTATTAGCAGAAATTACAGATTGGGAACAATATAATTTAATGCCTGCTCCGCTTTTCATATTCATTGAAAATACTTACATTGGGGAATCTGAAATAAATCCTGATATTACAAAAGATACACTTCAAATTTCATTAGGTCAGGACAAATCAATTTCAGTAAAAAGACAAATGATTAAAAAATTCAATGAAAAGAAAATCATTGGAAATTCAAGAAAAGAAATTCGTGCGTATGAAATTAGTTTAAAAAACAAAAAGAACAGCAATATTGAAATTGTTGTAGAAGACCAAATTCCTATTTCTACGATTCAAGAAATTGAAGTAGAATTATTAGAATCACCTAATGCAGTTTATGATAAAACAACAGGTAAATTAATTTGGAAAATAAATCTTAATCCTGGTGAAGAAAAAAAATTACAATTTAAATATTCTGTAAAATATCCAAAAGACAAAACCATCAATTTATGATCACATCAAAATCAATACATTCCAGCAAAGCCGCAGAACCAGTGGGCTTGTATCCACATGCTAAAAGGGTAGGTAATCTTTTATTTTTAAGCGGCATTGGTCCTCGTGAAAGAGGAAGTAAAAAAATTCCAGGTGTAGTTTTAGATGAAAAAGGTAATGTTGTAAGTTATGATATAGCCGCCCAAACACATAGTGTTTTTCGCAATGTTAAAACCGTTCTTGAAGAAGCAGGTAGTAGTTTAGATAAAGTTATTGATGTAACTGTATTTTTAACCAATATGAAAGACGATTTCAAAACTTTTAATCAAATATGGGCTGAATACTTCAAAGAAAATCCACCCTGCAGAACAACCGTGGAAGTCAATGCATTACCAACTCCTATTGCCATTGAATTCAAAGTTATTGCTATAATTGAATAAATATGAGAAATCATTTTGCGGTAATAATTCTAATTTTTGCTTTTTTCTTTATCTCACAAAATTTATCAGCACAACTTTTAGATTCTGCATCACTTGCAAAATGTAAAACTTTTACATCATTGGATTCTGCTTTATTACAACCGGATAATGTGATAAAATTAGTATTGCGAAAAAAGAAATTCAAATCATTTCCAAAAGAGATATTTCAATTCAAAAACCTGCAATATCTGGATATTAGCAAAAATGATATTAAAGAAATTCCCGAAGAGATTGAACAATTGCCTTTATTACAATACTTTGCTTGTAGCAAATGTAATCTCTCTAAAATACCTAAAAATATTGGAAAATTAGAACATTTATATTACTTAAATTTAAATCAAAACAATATTGATTCATTACCTGATGAAATTGGCAATTTGAAAAATCTAAAAGTGCTTGATTTGTGGGATAATAATTTATCTTATTTTCCATATTCACTTAACAAATTAGAAAATTTGCGGTTGATGGATGTGAGAAGTATTTTATTAAATGAAAAACAACAGAATTATATTCAATCACTTTTACCAGATACAAAAATTTACTTTTCACCACCTTGTAAATGCTCGTGGTAATTAAAGAGTTTATTTGCAAAACGAAAAATTATTTTGCAAGTTTGTGCAATCTTAAATAAAACAACTATGAATATATTTCGTAAAAAACCTATTTGGGCTTATGAATCAGACGCTAAAAAGAGCGAACTTAAAAGAGTATTAGGAAGATGGGGATTAACATCATTAGGTATTGGAGCTATCATAGGCGGCGGTATATTTACACTTACAGGAATAGCCGCTAATATCTATGCAGGACCTGCATTAGCCATTTCATTTTTAATAGCAGGCATTGGTTGTTTATTTGCCGCATTAAGTTACGCTGAATTTGCTTCTGTATTGCCTGTTGAAGGTTCGGCGTATGCTTATGCTTACGGTACTATTGGCGAATTTTTTGCATGGTTTATTGGATGGAATTTGATTTTGGAATATATGATGGGAGCAACTACAGTTGCAGTGGCATGGAGTGGATATTTTGATAAATTGTTGCATTTATTTGGTATTAGTATTCCTTATTATTTAGTAAATGATTATCCAACCGCTGTAAAAATTGCACAACAATTAGGAGAAGCACCACCATCTTTTGCTGTCAATATCCCAGCATTTGTTATTTCATGGGTAGTTACATTGATTTTAGTGAAAGGTATAAAAGAAGCCGCAAGTACAAATAATATCATTGTTATATTAAAAGTAAGTGTTGTTTTGTTTGTAATTTTAGTAGGTGCATTTTATGTGAAAGTTGAAAACTGGCAACCTTTTATTCCTGAACCTGTTGTAAATCCACAAAATGGTGATGTACAATACGGCTGGCAAGGTATTTTAACGGCGGCAACCATAGTATTTTTTGCATACATTGGTTTTGATGCTGTATCTACACAAGCAGGTGAGGCCGTTAATCCTAAAAAAGATGTTCCTTTTGCCATTATTGCTTCATTATTAATTTGCACTGCATTATACATTGCTGTTTCTTTGGTTCTAACAGGTATGGCAAGATATGATAAATTAGATTTGAAGGCACCTGTTGCTTCAGCATTTGCAGAAGCAGGCATTCCTTGGGCAACTTATTTAATAACACTGGCGGCTACTTTAGGTTTGATTTCGGTAATGTTAGTAATGATGTTAGGTCAAACAAGAATATTTTTAGGAATGGCAAAAGACAAACTCATTCCACCTTCTATATTTGGTGCTATTCATCCAAAATTTAAAACACCATACAAAAGCACCATATTGGTAGGGGGCATTATTTCAATTGTATCTGCAGTGACACCCATTCAAAATGTTTCTGAAATGACAAGTATGGGTACATTATTAGCATTTACAATGGTTTCTATTGCTGTGCTGGTATTAAGATACAAAGAACCTAATTTAGAAAGACCATTCAAAGTAAAAGCATTACCATTGATAGCAGGAGGTGGAGCATTATTTAATATCGTTTTAATGACTCAAGTAAGAAATGAAACTTGGCATGCATTTATCATTTGGGGAATTTTGGGGATTATTGTTTATTTTCTATATGGATATAAGCATTCTCGCTTAAATGAATTGTTACAAAAAGAAGAAAGCAAGTAATGATAAAATGAAACAAATTTTTTCTCTCGTAAAAAAAGAGTTTGTTATTGATTTTAGAGATGCTTCAGGAATAATGAGTATTTTTATTTATTTGATTGGTATTTTGTATGCCACATCTTTATTATTCAAAGGAAATTTTACATCAGTATCTTATTCTTCAGTATTTTTAATTATATTTGTTTTTACATCTATTATTTCAACGCACAGAAATTTTTTGAAAGAAAATGCTGATAGTGGTTTATTTAATTACATTTACTATTCACCTGAACAATTTATTGCAGGTAAAATAATTTATGGAACTTTAATTAATTTAATAATGGCTTTTCTTTTGATAGGTCTTTTTGTGATTTTCAATGGTTCATTAATCAATAACTTAAATACTTTTATACTTACTATATCAGGTTTGTCAATAGGAATGGGCATTTTATTATCATTGATGGGAAGTATTTCTGGAAAAACTCAAAATCATTTTGCTTTGATGAGTATATTAAGTTTTCCTTTACTTTTACCAATGCTAATCATATCTGCAAAATTATTGATAAGTGCTATTGATGGATTGCCCATAAGTATGAGTGTAAAATATATTGTAAGTTTATACTTTTTAGATGTTATAGTTTTAGTATTATCGCTTATTCTTTTTCCACAAGTATGGGAGGAATAATATTTAGTTTTTAGTTTTGAGTTTTTAATTTTTAATTTTTAGTTATGAGTTCTTAATTTTGAGTTTTATCGTCATTACGAGCGAAGCGAAGTAATCTCAAAAGTATTATCGTCATTGCGAGCGAAGCGAAGCAATCTCAAAAGTAATATTCACATAACAATTATGAGATTGCTTCGGGTATTCACCCTCGCAATGACGGGTATCTCATATGAGATTGCTTCGGACTGTCGTCCTCGCAATGACGATATAACTAAAAACTAAACACTAAAAATTAAAAACTCAAAACTAAATATTGTATTTTTGTCCTAAAAAAAATGTGGCGTTTTATACTTCAAAGAATATTAAATTTTTTAAATGTTTCAATTTGGTTGTTGCAAGAAGCATTTGTGCTTGCTAAAAATTCATTGATTGTAAACAAAACCCGTTCTTTATTAAGTTTGTTGGGCGTTACCATTGGTATTTTTTCTGTGATATTGGTATTTACCTTTATTGATGGGTTAGAAAGAAGTATCAGAGATAGCGTGCAAAGTATTGGCGGAAATGTTATTTATATTCAAAAATGGCCATGGGCATTTAATGAAGATTATCCATGGTGGAAATATCTTGAAAGACCCTTGCCAAAATATTCTGAATGGGCAGAATTATCAAAACAATTAGACCCGCAAAAATATGCAGTTACTTATTGTGTAAATGTTTTTTCAACGGCTTCTGTAAAGTTTGAAAAAAATGCTGTATCAGATTTTAGAATTATCGGTTGCACTTATGAATATGCAATGGTTAGAGGAATCAATTTTTTGAAAGGCAGATATTTTTCAAATTCAGAATTTAATCAAGGAAAAAATGTAGTGATACTGGGCTATAGTATTGCCAAAAATTTATTTGGAATACCAGAATTAGCCGTAGATAGAGAAGTGATTTACAATGGTAAAAGATTGCAGGTTGTTGGTGTATTAAAGCAAGAAGGAAAAAATATATTTAATTCCAGTGCAGATGAAGTGATGTTGATGCCATATTTATTTGCAGCAAAATTTTTGAGTGTAAAAGATGAAAGTGCAAACCCATACATTGCAGTAAAACCTATGATTGATAATTATGATGAAAATGAATTGTTGAATATCTTATCTGTGCAAATGAGAAAAATCAGAAAACTAAAACCTTCGGAAGAAAATAATTTTGCATTAAATCAAAGTTCATTGATAGAAAAAAACACGCAGGGTTTATTTTCTGTGCTTTCATTAGCAGGGTGGGTGATAGGCGGTTTTTCAATATTAGTAAGTGCTTTTGGTATTGCCAATATTATGTTTGTAAGTGTAAAAGAAAGAGTGTCTGTAATAGGCATACAAAGAGCTTTGGGAGCAACTAAATTTTTTATTTTAATACAATTTCTATTAGAATCAATTTTATTAACTTTAATAGGAGGAATTATTGGATTGATAATTACCTATATTGCTATACAGATATTACAACCATTTATTGATTTGAGTATTAAACTATCAGCATCAAACATTTTGCTTGCTATCAACATATCAGTATTAACGGGAATTATTAGTGGGTTTGTTCCTGCCTATTCAGCATCACAATTAGACCCCATTGAGTCAATGAGAGAAGGGATTTGATTAGTGAAGAGTGAAAAGTGAAGAGTTAATAGTGAAGAGTGAAAAATGAAAAGTGAAATTTATTTTAATACAAAAACATTATTACTTTAAAGGGACATCTTAAATGTACACCTTCATATAAAACCTAATACAAACAATTATTTTTTATTTCTTAGTTCTATTGTAAGTAACTTAAAGTCATATTTATAATTGGCATTTGAATCTAATATTCTTCTTTTCAATAAGATCTGTTTCTCATTTATCCATTTTATGTCAAAAGGTCCCCATTTATCTAATTTTTTTGAAAATTCTAACTTTAAACTATCTTTAAAAATAGAATATAGTTCAATTCCATTAAAAGAATAACCAGATAATAAATCTTCATTTATTGAAATAATTTTTTTTCCATCATTTGAAATGTAAGGTAACCCGATAATATAACATTTAAATCCATTTTTTTTATTAACCATCATCCAACAATCACCTTCATACCATTGAACATGAAGTAAATAATAACCTATGTTCTCATAATAATATTCAAAATTAAATCCTTCTTGTCTTTCTTCATCCTACAATGGAAAAAATATTTTTTTACCATTATCTAATTTCAATACTAATGATGAATCAACTACATAAAAGTATTTATTACCATATTTTTTAGCAAGAAAATTTTGGAAAATTCTCGCTGCTACATGTGAATTATCAATAGAAAGCGAATCAATTAATTTTATTTTTGCTTCATATAAATCATAAGGATCACTTAGTGGAAAAGAATCAGCATTTTCAAATTTTAAAATATAATCACCTGCTATAAGTGTATCAATAACATTTGTAGATAAGTCCTCTTTTGAGTCATTATTTTTTGTATTATTATTTGTATTGCATGAATATAAAAGTAATATCAACAAAGACATTACTCTGAAAATGTATATTTTGAAATTAAAATTCATAATTACTTCAGTAACTTAAAAAAGTATTATAAATCACTTACAAATATAACAATAAATTCTTTTGAAAAACCACTTCAATTCTCTTTAATTAAAAATTTAATTGCTATTTATTTTTTATTGGACTTAATATTTATAATTCCACCAAATACAAAATTAAACTGAGAAAAGAAAAAGTTTTGTCTTGCTTTATCTTCTGTATAATATGTTGTTCTTATGTCGGGCATATTTATAAATCCGCCTTTAAGTTCTGACTGAAAAAAGAACCAATTTAAAAAATTAATATTTACGCCAATTACTCCATCTATTCCATACCCAGAAACATGAAAATCATCATGTCTTGCTTTGCCTAAAAGTTTTGCATTTGTTTTAGGGTAAAGCAGTCCTACACCCAATCCTTCAATTAAACTAATATTAATCTTTTTTATACTAATCAATTTATTAGAATGTCTAATTTCAGTGTTCAAATAATTTAATCCATCTGTGTGTTCAAATTGTAAAAAATCTTCCGTCAATTTTATATTTTGATTTGAATAGGAATTATCAAAGATTGTATTTGAATTTTTTATATATCCGTTAATTTTCACAATTTGATTTTGTTGAACAACATATTTCATATGGTCTATCCCAAATGAAACATCCCAATTGTTTTTAAAATAATATCCTATTCTAAAATTGTATTGTGGGATAGTTGCTTTTTGAGGATTAAAATAAGTACTAAATGAAAATGGCGAAGGTTTATCATTTGCAATTGCTTTTTTAATTGTAAAGTTATAGTCATTTCCCCAAAAATTAATATCTGATTTACTATACCAATCAATATTCCATCCCCAGTATAAATATAATCTCCCTTTATTTGAATTTTCTATATTATTGTTTGTTTGACTAAAACAAAAATCAAATAAAAATAAATAACTAATAATTACAAAATATCTCATTTTAATGAATTAAATTATCGTTATTATTACAATTGCATAAATACCAAATAAAATTCATCAAATGATAATCTTCTATTGACTTTCTTAAAGATTATCTTTATCAAATTTAAAAACTCAATTCGGCTTTGCTAATAATACTTTTCGGGAAACTTTGTATTTGCCAGTTTTTTGGTCAATGCCAAGGTATTTTACTTCAACAGTGTCTCCTTCTTTAAGTACATCGGCAAGTGTTTCTCTACGCACCCAGTCGTATTCTGAAATGTGAAGTAAAGCATCTTTGCCCGGCAAAAATTCTACAAATGCACCATAAGGCATAATAGTTTTTACCTTTGCAGTATAAACTTCTCCTACTTCAGGAATAGCAGTAATGAGTTTTATTCTGTTTACAGCCGCATTTACAGATTCTATATTGTTACCAAATATATTTGCTCTTCCCATTATGCCGCCAGTTTCTTCCAATTGAATGGTAGTTTGAGTTTCTCTCTGAATTTCCTGAATCACTTTTCCTCCTGTTCCAATAATGGCTCCAAATGATTCTACGGGAACATCAATAGAAACATATCTTGGGGCGTGTGGTTTGTAGTCACTTCTTGGTTCACTGATGGCTTTAAGCATTTCATTCATAATATGCATTCTGCCTTCTCTGGCCTGATACAACGCCTTCTTCATAATATCAAAAGAAAGTCCGTTTACTTTCAAATCCATTTGAACCGCAGTTATTCCGTCTTTGGTACCGCATACCTTAAAGTCCATATCACCTAAATGATCTTCATCTCCTAAAATATCTGATAATACAGCATAATTACCTTTGTCATCGGTAATTAATCCCATTGCAATACCTGCTACGGGCTTTTTAATTTTTATACCTGCATCCATCAAAGCCAAAGTACCAGCACATACAGTAGCCATACTTGAAGAACCATTACTTTCTAATATATCTGATACAACACGAATGGTATAACCTGTATCTTGAGGTACCATTCTTTTTAATGCTCTGTGAGCTAAATTACCATGTCCAACTTCTCTTCTGCCCGGACCTCTCATTGGTTTTACCTCACCTGTAGAAAATGGTGGAAAGTTGTAATGTAAAATAAATTTTTCTTCTTCCACTTTCATGGCTTTATCCAAAATTAAAATATCATCGGGCGTTCCTAATGTTACTGTTGTTAAAGATTGTGTTTCACCACGAGTAAAAATAGCACTACCATGTGCCATTGGTAAATAATTTACTTCACAATAAATTGGGCGAATATCTGTTAGTCCTCTGCCATCTAATCTTATTTTTTCTTCTAAAATCATTTTGCGAACAGCATCGTATTGAATAAGACCATAGTATTTATCAAAGAGTGATGCATATTTTTCCAAATCTTCTGCTGAAAATTGTTTTTTATATTCTTCCAAAATGTCTGCAAATGCCTTGTTTCTTTCATGTTTATTAGGGTTTTTACTTTTTGCACATTGATAAACTTTGTCAAATAAATCTGCATACATTTTCTTTTTAAATTCTTCGTCATTGGTTTCGTGCGAATAGGTTCTTTTAGCAGGAGCATTGGCTTTTTGTGCAAATTCTTTAAGTGCAATAATTTGTTGTTTAATGGCCTGATGAGCAAATTGAATGGCTTCTACCATTTCATCTTCGGAAATTTCATTCATTTCACCTTCTACCATAATAATATCAGTTTCAGTTCCTGCAACCATCATATCAATAGTAGATTTTTCAAGCGTATCAATATCAGGATTGATGATAAATTTACCATCCACTTTGCCAACTCTTACTTCGGACATCATTTTTGTTACTGGAATATCTGAAACTGCAATAGCGGCTGATGCAGCTAATCCTGCCAATGCATCGGGCATATCTTTTTTATCACTTGAGATAAGGTAAATAAGCACTTGAGTATCGGCGTGATAATCTTCTGGAAATAATGGACGAAGCGCCCTGTCTACAAGACGACTTACAAGAATTTCATAATCGGATAATTTACCTTCTCTTTTGAAAAAAGATCCCGGTATTCTACCTGATGCAGCAAATTTTTCTTGATAATCTACTGTAAGAGGCATAAAATCAACACCTTCTTTTGCTTCTTTTGCACTAACAACGGTGGCAAGTAACATTGTGTTATTCATTCTAACCACAACCGCCCCATCTGCCTGACGGGCTAATTTTCCTGTTTCTAAAGTGATTGTTCTACCATCATTTAATGTAATGGTATGTGTAATTGGTTTTAGCATAATTTTATTTTTTATTTGATAATGAAAAAGGGGGTAACATTTTAAATCATTTTGATTCAAAATGTATTGCCCCCCCTTAATTTGTATATAAAAGAAAGTATTTTACTTTCTAATGTCTAATTGTTTAATTAAATTTCTGTATTGTTCTAATTTGTGTTTTTTAAGATAATTCAAAAGTTTTCTTCTTTGATTAACAAGATTAATTAATGATCTTTGAGTAACAAAATCTTTTTTATTATTTTCGAGATGAGAAGAAAGATGTTTAATTCTTTCAGTCAATAATGCAATTTGAAATGAAGTATCACCGGTATTTTTATCATTACCTGTAACCTTTTTTAGAATTTCTTGTTTTTTTTCTTTACTTAATGGCATAATGATTCAATTTTATTTTTATGATAATGAATATCTTTTGAATGCAACAATTTTACAATCTTTATCTACTGATTGTAGATATTGACCAACGGTCATTTTGTTGTCTTTAATATATTCCTGATTTAGAAGTGTAGATTCTTTGAAAAACTTGTTCAATTTTCCTTGAGCAATTTTTTCAACCATATCAGCAGGTTTGCCTTCTTGTTTAACTTGTTCGCGGGCAATTTCAAGTTCTCTTTCTAATACTTCTTGAGGCACATCATTTTTATCAATAGAAACAGGAGCCATAGCGGCTACTTGCATGGCTATATTGCGAGCGGCTTCTGGGTCAATAGCTTTACTAAATGCTACAAGTACAGCTAAGCGATTACCTGGGTGAATATAAGAAACAATATAATTTGCTTCTAATGGAGTGTAATAACCGATTTCAATTTTTTCTCCGATTTTAGCAATTTGCTCCATCAATTTGTCATTGACAGTTATATCTGAGTTGTAAGGTAATTTTTTTAGTGCTTCAACATCAGAAGGAAATTTTTCAATAGCGATGTTTGCAATTTCTTCTGCAAAAGATTGAAAATCTTGGTTTTTAGCCACAAAATCAGTTTCACAGTTGATAGAAAGTAAAATAGCTTTGTTATTATCTTTTACTTTTGTAAGTACATAACCTTCTTTTGCTTCTCTATCTTGTCTGTTAGCGGCAATTTTTGCACCTTTTTTTCTGAGATAATCAATGGCTTTTTCAAAATCACCACCACTTTCTTCAAGGGCTTTTTTACAATCCATCATTCCTGCCCCTGTTTGTTGTCTTAGTTTATTAATATCTGCTACAGTTACTGCCATATTTTTATTTTTTTACAATTCTTTTTCTTCCTCTTGGTTTTTTAGTTGTTTCAGTTTCTTCTTCGCCTTCAACTACTGTTTCATATTTTTTTGAGATAGTTGAAGTTTCATCTTCAAATTTTTCTGCTTTTTCATTTGATATATTATCGCTGCCTCTTTCTGCTAAACCTTCTGCAATGGCATTGCATACTGCAGTAAGAATAATGTCAATTGAAGTAGCGGCATCATCGTTAGCTGGAATTGGATAATTTACTTCATTTGGATTAGAATTTGTATCAACCATAGCAAAAGTAGGGATATTTAATCTTTTAGCTTCTTTTACAGCAATGTGTTCTTTAACAATATCTATGATAAATAATGCAGAAGGCAAGCGGTTCATATCAGCAATTGAACCAAATTGCTTTTGTAACTTTGCTTTTTCACGGGTTAAAAGTAATCTTTCTTTTTTAGATATTTTTTCAAATGTACCATCGGTTTCCATTTTCTCGATTTGGTACATTCTTTTGATAGATTTACGAATAGTGGAAAAATTAGTAAGTAATCCACCTGGCCATCTTTCAACTACATAAGGCATTCCAAGTGGTTTTACTTTTGATTCAATAATTTCTTTTGCTTGTTTTTTAGTAGCAACAAAAAGAATCTTTTTGTTTTGCTTTGCTAAATTTTTTAGAATGTTACATGCTTCATCTAATTTAGCAAGCGTTTTATTTAAGTCAATGATATGAACACCATTTTTTTCTCCATAAATATAAGGAGCAAAAGCTGGGTTCCATCTTCTTTTTAGGTGTCCAAAGTGCACACCTGCATCAAGTAGTTGTTCAAATGTTAGTTGAGACATATTGCTTGTGGAGTTTTTAGTTTTTAGTTGTTAGTTTTTAGTTTTTAGTTAGGGGCAATTCATGAATTGCCCTTACAGATGGGGGCGTATTGCCATACGCCTTTTTTTTTATTTTATGCCCACAATTTTAATTGTGAGTAATAATAAAAGATTATATTAACGTTTAGTAAATTGAAATCTTTTGCGAGCTTTTTTACGCCCATATTTTTTACGCTCTACCATACGAGGATCGCGTGTTAATAATCCTTCGTGTTTAAGTACTGGTCTTAATTCAGGGTTTAATTGAGAAATTACTTTTGAAATAGCCAAACGAAGAGCTTGTGATTGACCAGTAACACCACCACCTTTGATATTGGCGTAAATATCGTATTTTGAAAAATCAAAGTTAGAAACTTTGAATGGTTGAGTTACATAGTACTGTAGGGTAGGGGTAGGAAAATATTCTTTGTAATCCCTATTATCATTGATAATAATTTTTCCCGAACCCTTTTTTACATAGATGCGAGCAATTGATGTTTTTCTTTTTCCTGTTGCGTTAATAACTTCCATAATTATGCTTTAATTGTGTTTATATCAATAGTTTTAGGATTTTGTGCCTGATGAGGATGTTCAGAACCAGTGTAAATAAATACATTGGTATTCAATTTTCTTCCTAAGCGATTTTTAGGAAGCATTCCGTGAATAGCTAATTTAAGAATTTCTTCTGGTCTTTTTTTCATCCAAAATTCTGGCGTTGCAAATCTTTGCCCTCCTGGATATCCAGTATAACGAATATATTGTTTTTCAGTAAATTTTTTTCCTGTAAAACGAACTTTGTCAGCATTGATAATAATCACATTACAGCCCATATCTACATGAGGCGTAAAAGATGGTAAATGTTTTCCTCTTAATAGATAAGCAACTTTTGATGCCAATCTTCCAACAATTTGATTAGTAGCATCTACAACTACCCATTCTTTTTGAGCAGTGGCTTTGTTTAGGTATTTTGTCTTAAAACTTAGTGTATCCACAGTAGTAAAATTTTTTATTAAGGGCGGCAAATTTATAGAATATATTTTGATTTGTCAAATTTTTTTTAATTTTTTCTTCAAAAATATTTTTTGGTGTTAATATGTTAAGTAAAAGTAATTGAATTTTAATAACTTATAACTTCATTATTGATTTGTTCTGAATGAATTTTACCGTCTTTTAATTTAATAATTTTTCTAGCATGTTTAGAAATATCTTCCTCGTGAGTAACCAAAACTATAGTGTTTCCTTGCTGATAAATTTCTTCTAAAAGATGCATAATCTCAATGGATGTTTTGCTATCTAAATTTCCTGTTGGTTCGTCGGCTAAAATTAGAGAAGGATTATTGACTAATGCTCTTGCAATTGCAACTCTTTGTCTTTGCCCTCCAGAAAGTTCGTTAGGTTTGTGATGCATTCTGTCGGCTAAACCTACTTTTTCTAAAGCTATTTTGGCTTTTTCTGTTCGTTCTTTTTTGGGTATCCCTGCGTAAATCAGGGGCATTTCTACATTTTCCAGTGCCGTATTACGAGGAATTAAATGAAATGTTTGAAATACAAATCCAATGAATTTATTTCTAATACTTGCTAATTCTGCATCTTGCATTGTAGAAACATCAATACCATTGAGCAGATATTTTCCTTTTGTTGGCTTATCAAGACAACCGATAATATTCATTAAAGTAGATTTTCCGCTACCTGATGGTCCCATTAAAGCAACATATTCATTTTTCTTTACCGTAAGGTTAATATCAGTCAATACAGGAATTTCTTCTTTTCCTAGATAGTAACTTTTATACAAGTGCTCTAAAAGAATTACTGGTATGTTATTGTCCATTCTTTGATTTTAGTTTTTTAATTTGATATGAACGCCAAAAATACATAAACATAGAAACTACAAATGATAATACAAAAAACCATGCTGTATTTGATGGTTGTTTTATTTGTAGCCAAATAACGCATATAGCACTAAAAATACCTGCAATAAGCCAGGTAATTTGAGATATTCTGAGAAATTTGATGGGATTCATTTTATAGTTTTTAATTTTTAGTTTTGAGTTTTTTTGTTGCTTAATGCTTACACTCAGAGGTTCTTGTTGTCTTAAACGATATCGTTAGCATTCAAAATTATTTTAATTGAATAATACCTGTGATGTTTTTAATTGTATATTCAGAAAAATCTTCTTCACATTCAATGCCCGTTCCATTGATAATTTGCGTTGGTGTAATTATTTTCACGGGTTTATCTGTTGTTATTTTTCCTGTAGATTGATTCCATACGATGTTTTCAGTAATGAGATGTTCATTTTTATCGTTTATGAAATTAACATCATATTTCAGATATGCTTTTTGTGTTTTGGTAAAATAAATAGCTTGTTGAGCAGTTAGGGTAGAGGTAGGAATTTGTTGGCTGTTGTAAAAGACAACTCTGATATTTTTAGGGAAATAAATAAAAGGTTCAGAAAGATTTTTTTCGTAAGAAATCATTTCTTTTGCAGATAAAATTGCTTTTAGATGAGTAGAATCGCTGTAAAGGAAAGAGACATCATTAGATTTGTATGAGGGTCTTTCTGTTATCTGTATATGTTTAAGTTGACTAACCGGCTTTTTGTTGCAATTAGAGAAAATTAAAGCAAAAAAAATTATTCCTATCCAAAATTTCATTTTTAAAAATATACTCTGCTTTTCTCGCAATCTGCTTATATCATCATTGCGAGCGTAGCGAAGCAATCTCAAAAGTATTATGCTCATAACAATGACGAGATTGCTTTGGGCTAACGCCCTCGCAATGACGGGAATTTCACAAGATTGGAATGGGAGACCCCAATGCAAGCTTCCAATGGCTTTGCTGTCTAAAAGCATTGAAGCGGAATTTTTATCCGAAATTAAAATATTTTTGGTATAAAAAAGAATCTTTTAATTTTTTAATTTGCTCATTTTCATTGCCATTTTGACAGCATCATACATATTAACAATACCGCCTGTCTTGCTTAATTCTGAAAATTCAATTAGATTATCTTGTGTGCCGGGTTTAATTACTTTTTGGTTTTTATATTTTGTTCTTACAGTTTCTGTAAGGATTTTTTTAATTTGTTGTGGAGTTAAATCAGGGAAATAAGATTTTAATACTGCGGCAACACCTGCAACTGTTGGAGCAGCCATTGAAGTGCCATTTGCCCATTCATACTTTCCTTCGGGAATAGTAGAATAAATATCAACACCTGGAGCAAAGAAATCAACAGTTTTTTTGCCATAATTGCTGAAAGGTGCGGGAATATGAAGTGAATCCTTCCAACTCATAGCACCTACATCAATAAAATTACTTGCTTCTTTGTTTGAGTTCTCATACTTCTTGGTAGGATAATGAGTAATTTCATCTATGTTCAAGCTTTCATTACCAGCAGCATGAATTAATAATACACCTTTCTTTTCAGCATATTTTACCGCATCATCTACCGCTTTTTTGTCCCATGAATATTTTTTACCAAAACTCATATTAATAATTTTAGCACCATTATCAACAGCATAAATAATAGCGTTTGCTACATCTTTGTCTCTTTCATCACCATCAGGCACACAACGAACACTCATAATTCTAACATTATCGGCTATTCCTTTTATACCAATATCATTGTTTCTATTTGCACCTATAATACCTGCCACATGCGTTCCATGAAAACTATCAGGTCCTTTGCAGTCGTTATTACCATAATATCTTTCTTTTGAGTTATTGTAATCATCACCTACAATTTCTGATCTTGGGTCAAAATCAAGGTTTAATTGATATTTTAATTGTGTCTCGTAATATTCATAACCCTTTTTAAATTGTGCATTTATTTGATTAAATACCTCAACTTTTTTTTCATCTATTTTTTGAGGATCTTCAGTTCTTGATAAAATTGAAAGTAAAATAAATTTGCCTTGTTTGGTCTTTTTAGTTTTGGGTTCATATTGTTTTAGACGATCCATTGAAAAATTTTCAACGCCACCAATTTCAATCATCACAGAATCAATACCTTCTTTCATTGCAGCAAATTGATTAAAGTTCATTTGTGCTTCTTTTAATTCTGCTTCATAGTCAGATTTTAATTTGTTGTAAAATGCAAATTCTTCTTTTTCTTTTTTTGTTTTAAGATCGCTTTCAGATTTTCCTTCGTATATTTTTTTATATTTTCTATACAATCTGGTAAGTTCTAAGTTATCTTTATCAATGTTTCTGCCATCTTTTCCGCCAATAAAATTCCATCCGTGAATATCATCGATATATCCATTTTTATCATCATCAATACCGTTATTTGGAATTTCTTTTGGATTGACCCACATTACATCCTTTAAATCTTCATGAAAATAATCCACTCCACTATCTAATACACCCACAATTATGGTAGTGGATTTTTTGCCGGATAAAAGTTCTTTGTATGTTCTTTCTACACTTATACCATTTACCTTATCTTGTTCTGGATCTAACAAATACCAATCTTTTGCTGGCTTTTGAGCATAAGCAATTGAAATTGCTGATACTAACACAATGAGTTTTTTCATAATTAAATTTTTGCCGCAAATTAACGAATAGAATGTTATACCAAATTATTTTTTTCATTTTTTAGTAAATTATTCTAAAACAATTTAATTTCAGCAATTTTAAGAGTAACATTTTTTCTCTCTCTATTTTTAGAAAAAAGTAAGTAAAAAATCTACTTTAGGATTTCAATAATTCTTTCCTCACTTTTTTTAGAAAAAAGTAAGCAAAAAATCTCATCCTGCGAGCTAACTTCCCGCTCTGTTTTTTGTAAGAATTTCAGTTAAGGTATGGATAATGCTGTCATCTTTGTTGAAAGAGTTCCATTTGGTTATCCGCTTTTCTACACTTTTAGAATATCAAAAGTTTATTCAGCATTATCAACGCAAGCGCCCTTGCCGAAATTCTAAACAAAAAACATTCACTTCTTCCCACTGACGCAGGATGTAATTAAGCGGAATAGTATTTTATTTTTGAGTTTTAAATGATGTGGAGCAAAGCAATCTCAAATTTTTTACAATACTCAGTATTCAATGTTCAAATTCATTTTTTCTCTCATTTTTTTGAAAAAGTAAGCAAAAATCTGCATCGAGTAAAAATTTTTTATACTAAACATTAACAATTATTTTTTCACTATAAAATGTTTTTGGATTATTTGAAGCAATGTATTTTTTGCATTTTTGCCCAAAAAATTTTATGAAAGAGTATTCTATTGATGAATTAAAAGTATTGAGCAGACAAGTTCGCAGAGATATAATAAGAATGGTATTTAATGCTAACTCTGGTCATCCGGGCGGTTCTCTTGGATGTGTGGAAGTATTAGTAGCGTTGTATTTTAAGATTATGAAACATCAACCACAACCCTTTAATATGGATGGGGTAGGGGAGGACTTGTTTTTTTTAAGCAATGGGCATATTACACCTGTGTATTATAGTGTGTTAGCAAGAAGCGGGTATTTTCCAGTAGAAGAATTAAATACTTTTCGTAAAATAAACTCTCGTTTGCAGGGACATCCGGCAACGCATGAACATTTACCGGGAATAAGAATAGCATCAGGTTCATTAGGGCAGGGCATGAGTGTAGCTATAGGTGCAGCACTTGCCAAAAAATTAAATAATGACGATAGAATAGTATTTAGTTTGCATGGAGATGGTGAATTACAAGAAGGACAAATATGGGAAGCGGCTATGTTTGCGGCAGGTAGAAAGGTGGATAATTATATTGCAATAATTGATTACAACAATAGACAAATAGATGGAAATGTAGAAGATGTAATGCCGTTAGGTAATTTGAGAAAAAAATTTGAAGCATTTGGATGGATTGTTGTAGAAAATGAAAATGGTAATGATTTAGAAAAAGTAATTGATGCCATACTTGAATGTAAAAAGCATTTGCATCAAAAACAACCTGTTGTGCTTATCAATAAAACTGAAATGGGATATGGTGTAGATTTTATGATGGGAACGCATAAATGGCACGGCAAAGCACCTAATGAAGAACAAACTAAAATAGCATTAAGTCAGTTGCCAGAAACGTCATTTGGAGATTTTTAATAATTTTTTATTCAATGCTCAATATTCAATATTCAATATTCAATATTCAATATTCAATATTCAATATTCAATGCTCAATGTGCTGACACCCTGTGAAATAATTACTTTTATTTTTTTACCGTCATTGTCCCGACGATAAATGTGCGGGATGCTGACCGTAAGCGTCAGCACGAGGGCGTTAGCCCGAAGCAATCTCATAATTGTTAAGAGAATAATACTTTTGAGATTACTTCGCTTCGCTCGTAATGACGGGTATTTCACAGGGGTCGGCATGCTGACATTTTGAAAAACAAAATCATCAGCACTCAATATTCAATATTTAATTTTCAATTTTTATTTAAATCAGTGCTACTATTCAGCATATTAAAAATAAAAACTAAATAAAAATAATAAAACACAAAGGACACCAAGGTTTTTTCCACGAGGGACACAAAGGTTTAAAAATTCTTTGTGAAATTTGTTCCTATCTTTGTGCAACTTTGTGGTTTAAAAATAGTGTTGAATAGAAAAAAAAATAAATAATGAATTTTTGGAATAAATATATTTTATCTTTCTCAAAAAAAATAATAATATTCACTTTTGTTTTCATTAGTTTGATAAACAATTTGGTGGGGCAAAAGGTTACTAATCGGATTTTGTTTATTTTTGATGATTCATATAGTATGTATGCTCCGTGGAATACAGAACCAAAAATTAATGTGGCCAAAAGAGTGTTAGGAAAATTTATGGATTCTATTCAAAATATCCCTGATTTAGAAATAGCATTGAGATGTTATGGACATACAACTTTTTTTCAACCTGTTAGAAATTGTAAGGATTCAAAATTAGAAATTCCATTTGCTTCTGCTAAAGTTAATGCTCCTAAAATTAAAGCATTTATCAATACTTTAGAACCCAAAGGCACTACACCTATTGCTTATTCAATAGGGCAGGCAGAAAAGGATTTTACTCCTTGTAATAATTGCAGAAACATTATCATTTTAATCACTGACGGAATAGAAGAGTGTGAAGGTAATCCTTGTGAAGTATCGGCATTACTTCAAAAAAAAGGTATCTTTATCAGGCCATTTGTAATAGGTATAGGATTAGATATGAAATTTGCCGATGCCCTTGGGTGTATGGGAAAGTTTGTAGATGTTAGCAATGAAAATAATTTTTATCCTGTATTAAATCAGGTTTTGGTAGAAGCACTTACAAGAACTACTGTGCAGGTCAATTTATTAGATATTTACAAAAAGCCCACTGAAACGGATGTGGCAATGGCATTTTACAATGTAGAAAACAATCAATTGATGTATACTTATATGCATACAATCAATAATTACGGACAACCTGATACTCTTGTTTTAGACCCAGATGTTAATTACAATTTGGAAGTTTATACCTTGCCAAAAGTGAGCAAACAAAATATCAAATTAGAAAAAGGCAAGCATAATGTTATTTCATTGCCAGCACCGCAGGGATATTTGAACTTGCAAATAGATGGCAGTATTTATGATTATTATCCAACAACAATAGTTAAGAAAGCAGGAGATACAAGTATATTAAATATTCAAGATTTTGGAAAAACAGAAAAATACATTGTAGGCAAATATGATCTTGAGATATTAACATTGCCAAGGATATACTTGAAAAATGTGGAAATAAAACAAAGTTCAACCAATACTATAAAAATACCTGCGTCTGGAAGTGTGTTTATTACAAGACCAGCAAAGGGATTTGGAAGTATTTATTTAGATAATGGTAAAACTTTGGAATGGGTATGTAATTTGGATAATAATGCGTTGATGGAAAATATCTATTTACAGCCGGGCAGATACAAAATAGAGTTTCGTTATGCCCATCAAAAGCAGATGATAAAGACAATAGAAAAGAGTTTTGAAGTAAAGAGTAAGGAAAGTGTAAGGGTAAATTTGAATTAGGTTTTAAATTTTCAATGTGCCGATGCACTTGACGCTTGCGGTCAGTGTCCCGACACATTTTATGTCGTCGGGACTCACGGTCGGCATGCTGACATTTTGCGTAGCAAAATCGTCAGCATTCAATATTCAATTTTGAAGATATTTTTTTTTACCACAGAGATGCACGGAGAAGCACAGAGTTTTTTTAGTTTCAATGATCAATTGTCAATGATAAATTTTCAATGTTATTGTTCAATTAAAACTTATAAAAAAACATAGAACTCAAAGATTTAGAAGTTTATGTGTGGTGCTGTGTATATCATTATTTTAAGAATATAATTTCACTATAATTTACATTATGTTAAGTTGTAGTGGTAAAAAAATTCCCACAAGTTTTAGGGGCTTGTGGGAAAATTAAATTAAAGTTTGTTTATATTTTGAAGCATTTTATCTAAATCTTCTAGATATCTACTAAAAATATTTTCAAAATTATTATCAATAATCCAAAAATACCATTTCTTATTATTATCATATTTTATTTTATCACCAAAAATTTCAAATAAAAATTTATCAACATCAATATTCTTATTATCATTTTTATTTGTTACAAATGCACCATAATACAACTTATTATATTTAAAATCATATTCTATTATGAATAAATAATTTTTATTTTCTTTTGATACTTTTATTCCAACTTGAGGATAATTATCATTTTCATCTTTCCAAATTTCTATATTTCCATTTCCATTCATTTTCTTTTTAAAATTTTCTTTTTCTTCTTCTAAATCTTTATACCATTTATTGAAATATTCATAAATTTTTAGTTTATTAAGATAATCTTTTAATTCATCTAGTTCATTAATTTTTTTGTTTATTAAATCAATGTTACTAGACGGATGTTTTTCATTTAATTCAAGTAATTCAATTAATTTGTTTTTTACTTCTGTTTCCATATATTTGTTTTTTGAAATTCCACATAAATCTTTAATATAGTCAATGTATTGATGAAGTGCACTAATTAAATACACTTCATTTTGAGGAATAATTTTAATTAATCCTTCAAGCCATTCTAAAATATGATCTTTATAATTAAGTTCAAAATATCTTGAATAAAATTCTTTTTTTAAATCTTTAGGAAAAGAATCATTACTTGGACTACCACCTTGTCTTGTAAGATAAATTATGTAAATATTTTCTCTCTTTATACTTTCAGATACATATTCAACATAGCGTTTTAATTGTTCGGGTTGATCTGATGCAGCATTTATTTTATTTTCAATAATTACAGCATATTTATCATTCTTAATTAAAACATCAATATTATTATTTCCTTTCAAGGAAGTTATTTCAATGTTATTTTCACAAAAAACCGGAACATTTAAATTAAACTTATTTTTTAAATAATCTAAAAAAGAATTTAGAATAAAATAATCATTATTGTATCCTTTGAATCTTACATTTATATTTCTATAACTCAATAATTTACCTAAAAATCTATTATGATAATTCTCATCTGGACTTAGATTATACCCATAATCATTATCTTTAAACAAATTTATTTGATATGGGTATTTTAATTTTATTTTATCATACTCTCCATTAAATTTTTGCAAAAAATTATATGTCTTTACAATTTTATTCAATGAAATTTCATTTATAGCATTAGTAAACTTATTTACTAAATCAAGTGTATTTTCTATCTGCATATCATCCATAATAATAGTTTAATTTTTCGTGCAAATGTAAATAGTTTTTTTTTTTTTACAAATTAAAATTTTTTATTGAAAAATTTTTAACCATCCTTTTTATTTTTTAATTTCGCCTACTCTAACTGCTTTTTGGATCCACCTGATTTTGTTTTGAGTGGAATCAGGAAAACCACATTATTTTTTTCAATATGTATAAGAATATGTTTTAAAGGTTTTTAGATAGAACTTATAAGCACTCTCTTCTCCAAAAAGTTCTTCAAACAAATTGCATAAGCCGTCAAATTTTTTTGCTAGTTCATTCAACTTATCGCTTTCAATGTTTTGTCCTGTTATTGCGGCTTTTAATAAATATGGATTGACGATAAAACTGTTTGTGTCTTTTATTCTGATAAGATATTTTTTACTTATTAAGTTATTGATAATTTCTGAAAAATTTATAGATACATAATCTTTTAATTCTTTAAAAACATAATTGAGCACATTTTCATTAAAAGAATAAAACCTATTTTCTATTATGTGTCGTTCAATACTGATAAATATAAGATAACTCATTATTAAACATTCTTCTGCACTTTCTGTTTGAAGGAATTGTTTTATGATTTTTGATTCATCAATAAAATTTTTATGAATTTCTACAAATAATTTAATTTGATTATTTATATATTTTAATTCATCATAAATTTTAGCAATTGCAATAATGACGGGGTTTTCAAAGTTATTTTTTTCTTCATTTGTAGGAATTAGTTCAAGTTTATTTATGTTTTGTAATTTATTAAGATCAATGGCTTTTCCTGTTTTAACGGCATTGAGTATCTCTTCATTTAGTATAAAACAGTATTTATTGTTAGTATAATCTTTTTCTTCACATCTTTTCTTTAATAGGTATTTTTTACTTAATAAGTTTTTTAATAAGTTTTCAATTGCACCAAAGTATTTTAATAAATCAATTGAATCTTTAGGATTAACTAATGATTTAATTACTTCTAAAAGCATTTTAGAAGAAAATTTTTTCCCAGAATTGTCAATAATACTTTCAATAATTACATAACTCATTATTAAACATTCTTCGATACTATCAGTATGAAGAAAATGTTTAATGGAATCAATTTGTTCAGAAAAATCTTTCTCTATACTTTCTAATTCATATTTATGTGTAGTTTTTATTGCATCATGTATTTTAGATAATGCAATAAGTATGGGATTACTAAAAATATTTTCTTTATCTTGATTTGTTTCATTTAATTCTTCTGATTCTTCTAATTCTTCATTTATTTCATTAAATTTAGTATCGTCAGAGTTTTGAATGATAGTTTTTTCAATGCTTTCAATATTATCATTTGTTCCATTAATTTTTTGTAAATTACTTATATCAATATCTTCTCCTTTTTTGGCAGATTTAAATAATTCATCGTTTAGTTTTAATTTTTCTTCTTTATTGGTATTAAGTTCATTATAGGTATTTTCTGAGTTACTGATTATTTTTAAAAGATATTTTTTATTTAATAAATTATTAATAGCAACTTTAAGTTGTATGTATTCAGTTGTATTTGGATGAACAAAATATTTAATACGTTCTTCGCTAAATTTATCAGAAATGCTTTTACTAGCAAATCTTCGAATACTTTTGTCGAAAGCATAAGCCATTATTAAACATTCTTCTGCACTATCAGTTTTAAGGAATTGTTTTACAATGTTGAGTTCTTCTTTTAAGTTTTCCTCAATATCATTAATTATTTTATTAATACCATCATAACGAGATTTTTTCACTCTATCGTAAATTTTAGCAAAAGCAATAATAATAGGACTTTGGAAATTAATTTCATCAATCTTTTTTTGAGTTTCGTTAATGTTTGTTTCAGTTTGAATAACTTTATTTGTGTCAATATTCTGTCCTGTTTTTACGGCTTTTAATACATATTCATTTGGAAAGAAATAATAATTATTATCGGTTTTATCATCTTGATTTTTCATTATCAATAGAAATTTTTTATTTAATAAATTAACGATTGAATTAAGGTAATTTAGTAATTCAATAGTTTCAAATTCATCAACATAGGAAATTAATTTATATTCAATGTTTGAACATTTAAGTTCTGATTGCCTACATCTAAAATAAGAAAATATAGTGTAACTCATTATTATGCATTCTTCAATAGATTTAGTATTAAGAAATTTTTTTATAATCAGAATTTCAGGATATATTTCAGATATTCGCGAGAATTCAAATGTTTCTCTAACATTAAAATAAGTTCCAAAATATATTTTAGCAATTGCTGTAATGATGGGATTGTGAAAATCAATTACTTCAGTTTCAATATTGTTTTTACCAAAATTATTTTGATTTGTTTTTAAGGATTCAATTAAGTTCTTATTCAATTCAAAGTAACATCCGCCAATTCCTTTAATAAGTAATTTTTTATTGACTAAATTATGAATGGCATCCAAATAATTTAAGTATTCAACAGCATTAATATGACGAAAACGATTAAAATGTAATAATTCCTCAAGATTTGTGTTTGAAATAAGTCCATTTTTATTTACCAAACTCAATATGATACATTCTTCTGTACTTTCAATATTGAAAAATTCTTTGATAACTTTTAGTTCTTCACTTAAGTTATTCTCAACATATTCAATAATAAAACTAAATCTTTCTTCTATAACTTTTACTTTATCATATATTTTAGAAAATACATCAACAATAGAATTTGGTAAGTTAATTGCTTCTTTCATTTCATGTATACTCAATATGATACATTCTTCTGTACTTTTAATATTGAAAAATTCTTTGATAACTTTTAGTTCTTCACTTAAGTTATTCTCAACATATTCAATAATAAAACTAAATCTTTTACAACTTTTTTCTATAACTTTTACTTTATCATATATTTTAGAAAACGCATCAACAATAGAACTTGGTAAGTTAATTGCTTCTTCTTTATCATTTATTTCTTCTTCTATATCATCCATTTCATTATTGTCATTCAATTCATCTTTATCATTCACAGATGTTATATTTGAAGGATTATTATTTGAAATTTTTATGTAATAATAACGACTTAATTCTTCTTTTAAGAAATTATTAAAATCTTTCAAATCTTCATATTTAAAAGCGTATGAATAAATTGTTCTACTATCAAATGTTTTATTTGAAAACTCAATATATTGAAAAATATCAAAATTTTCTTTTAATGAACTTAAATTAATATCTCCTTTGGATTTGACAGCTTTGTATATTTCTTTATTTAGAGTATAATAATAATTTATATCATTTGTTTCTGTATTTTCTATCTTGATTTTTATGAGGTATTTTTTATCAATCAAACTATTAATTGCATTTGTGATTTTTATTGATTCAACTGATTCATTTGAAAGATCGTTAATGTGAAGAAGTTTCTTAATATCATTTTCATCAAAAAGTTTACCAAAAGAAAACCAAGAAAAACAAAATATTAAACATTCTTCAATACTTTCTGTTTGAAGAAATTGCTGAATGTTTTTAAGTTCTTCATTGTGTTTTAATTGAATATTTTCAATTATTTTGGATAAATTTTCTTTATCGTCAGAATTTTCTATTTCTAAACGAATTACATGAAATGAAATTAAGATTGAATTTTGATGTTTGTTTGTTTCCATATATTGATTGTTATTTTTCAATTATTAAATTATTTTTTATTCACCGCGAAGGCGCAAAGACGCAGATTTATTTGTGCTGAGTAGTATTTTTATTTCAGTGTTTGATTAAAAAATTTTTTACAAATATACAATTTTGAAGCGTCAAAGTATGTCGTTGTGGAAAAAATTTTTCATCTAATTCTAAAAACGCAATAATTTGCACTTTTGAAAGAGATTGCATATAAATTTACGTAGTCTTTAAATACAACTGTCATTAACTCTTTTTCATAGTCAACTATAAGTCTCGTAATCTTATAATAAGTTTTACCTTTTTCTATATGATGAGAAAGTGCATAAACATAATCTTTATTTCCAACCTTAACTATATCAAATATCTTAACTAAATGACCTTCACCATCTCCTCCTATAGTATAATGATAATCATCTCCTACAGTATAAACTGGATGAAAACCTTTTTTATATACATATATAGAAGTATCTACTACAGGATTACCTTCACCGTAAACTAAGAGAATATAATCTCCTATTTGCAATCCATCTTTTATATCTACTTTATATTTCAATGTAGTTTTAGTAAAATCATTTAATTTACTATAGTCTCTTTCTTTTAAAGGCTTTTTAAAATCGAAATATCTTCTAATATTTCCATAACTATCTTCAGAATAGTAAGTTTCTAGATATTGTATTTCTTTCTTATTTTTTAAATAGCTTAAATCTACTTCTCCTTTTTTAAGTAAATCATACCAAAGTAAAGAATTGCAATCAATATCAATCCCTTTCAATCTTTCATAATATAAAGAATAAAAGTTTGCAGCTTTTTTAATTGACTCAACTACCTCATTTTGGAAAATTTTTGGTATTTCTTTGACTACTGTATATCCAAAAAATGCATAATATTTTAACCTAGTAGTAGAATCTAATTTATAAGTACTGTATAATGTATCAATATGAATTATTTCTTTAAAGAAATTATCTAAATAATCACTTCTTTTAAAATTAACAGGATTTTTACCTACCTCGGAACTTTCAATTTTAACTTTTTTAATTTCTTTTTTAGGAGCACTATTTTTAGGATAAGTTACATTTATTTTATTTCTTAAATCTCCCTGCCCTACTACAATTCCAGCATTTAATAATGCTATTAAAACTAACTTTTTCATAGTTTTAAATTTTAATGGTTAATGATTAAAAATTAAATTTTTGTAATGCCTGATTTTACTTGAATTTCAAAGGAAATTTGAAAGATATTATCTATTGTAATAAACTACTTCAATAATTGTTGATGTATTGATAAATATCTTTCAATAAACACAATTTTGATGTTCTACGATTGAATTTTATAGTGGTTTAGAAAATTATTTTAATGGAAAATTTTTTATTTGTTTGGTTAGATTTTGTTTTGAGTGGGATGATTTTGAATTAAATTTTATTTTCGTTATTATTCTGTGTAAATATTTTTCACGCAGAGAAAACAAAGCATTTCGCAAAGAAACGCAAAGCAAGTATAATCTTTGAATACTCTGCGTTATTTTTCTTTGCGGACTTTGCGTGAAATGTATCCTTTAATCATTTTTTAATTACCATAATAGTAACATATTTTCGTAAATTTGTTTTGCAAAATTAAAGTTTTGCTCTGTCAAAGTGTGTCGTTGTGAAAAAATTATTTTATCCTCAGCACAAAATAATTTGCACTCTTGAATGTAATTGCTTGTAAATACAACCAGTTGTTTGCCATTACACCAATTAATTCTTTTTCATAATCAATTACTAAAGTTGTATATCTGTAATAAACACCTTTCTTTTCATCAATATGAAAAGAAATTCCATATATAAAATCCAAACCATTTTTAGTATCTTTACCAATAACTTTAATGATATGTCCTTCATCTCCACCACCAACAGTTCCATACTCTTCTAAAAGTTCTCCATTTGGTAAAAATCCTCTTCCATACCAATAAAGTGAAGTATCTACAACCTTATTTCCTATACCTAAAATCAAAGAAATATAATCTCCAATTTCAACACCATTTTTTATATCAACTTTATATTTTAATGCTGCTTTTAAAAAATCATTTGCCAAAGAAAATGTATCTACATTCATTTTTTTATAATCATATACTTTTTTAGTTTCTCCTGTCACGTTATTTATTATACAGTAATGAAATAAATCAGGTAATTTTTTATTTTTGATGAAATAATCTAAATCTACTTCTTTCTTTTTTAAAAGTTCATACCAAAGTAATGAAGTGCAATGAACTTTTTTGAATTTAATTCTTTCTTTGTAAAGTAAATAAAAATTTTTTGCTTTTTCTACAAGTTCAACAGCATCATTCTTAAAAAAATCAGGAATGTAGTTGTAAGAACATCCATTCTTAAAAAAATGATATTTTTTTGCATCAAAATTTTTGCTGGTAAATACAATTGAATCCATTTCAATTTTTTTTAATGCTTCTCTTTTTGGAGAAATTTTAAATCCTACACCCGTGAGAATTCTTTCATCTGTATCTATAGTTTTGCGGTCATTAGTTTTACGGTCATTACAATTATCACATTTTACCAAAGTATCTACATCAAGAATTTTATAAAAAAATTCATCGTAGTATCTACTTCTTTTCAAATTTATGCTTTTTACTTTTACTTCATTAGAATTTTTAGTTTCAGTTTTTTTAGTGGGTTTGGGAGGATTATTATTTTTAGGGTAAGTGATATTTATTTTATTACTTAAATCTCCCTGCCCTACTACAATTCCAGCATTTAATAATGCTATTAAAACTAACTTTTTCATAGTTTTAAATTTTAATGGTTAATGATTAAAAATTAAATTTTTGTAATGCCTGATTTTACTTGAATTTCAAAGGAAATTTGAAAGATATTATCTATTGTAATAAACTACTTCAATAATTGTTGATGTATTGATAAATATCTTTCAATAAACACAATTTTGATGTTCTACGATTGAATTTTATAGTGGTTTAGAAAATTATTTTAGTGGAAAATTTTATATTTATTTGGCTTGATTTTGTTTTGAGTGGAATAAGTATGAAGTGAATTTTTGTTTTCTTATATCTGTTTTGCAAAATTAAAGTTTCACTCTGTCAAAGTACGTCGTTGTGAAAAAATTTTTTCTCTACCCTACTTTACTCTATTTTTTATTATAAAAAACCGCCAAATTATTAGGCGGTTTTTAGAATATCTGCTGGTGTTTTTCTATATCTGTTGAATTTGAATTTTGCAGATGGGTGTTTTAGAATATTTTTTCCATTTTCTGCCAAATAGTGCAAGGGTGTATTTCCATCATAATCTCTCAATTCATCTACTAATGGATGTTTAATAATTTCTTCAAAATTTCCATAAACCAGATAATAAAACAAAGGTGTTACACCATTTACATTTTTTACTTTATCCACATAAGGATGATCAAGCACTTCTTTTACACCTTTCATAGCAAGATAATGCAACGGTGTATTGTCCAAATAATTTTTTACTTTTGATGCTGACTTGTGTTTCAAAACTTCTATTACGCCATATTTTGCAAGGTAATGTAAAGGTGTGTTCTTGTCTTCATCGTAAATACTATCCACTAATGGATAGTTTAAGATAGAATTGTCGCCATTTTTAGCTTTTTCAAAAAATTCTTGTTTGATGTTGATTGTTGTTTGATTGTGATGATTTTGATTTTTGCTGGTTTTCATAGTTTTAGGGTTTTTAAGGGTTATTGATTTTTTAATGAAAAGTTTTAGTAAAGCTATTCTATTTAAGAAAAGCTTAATTTAATTTTCACAATAGAGGCGTTCGCCGTTCCAAAAAGTCCAAATTTTAAATTGATTCAATTAACTTAAATGTAAAGTTTGTTTTTCACAACAGAGGATTTCACCGTTCTTAAAAGGTCAAAACGGATTTTTCTTTCAATAATAAACACTATTGTCCAAAATGTTTTTGAATAAAAATTTAAGCAATTGAATTTCAGTAATTTAAAATTTTAAAATCGCCACTTTAAAAACATACTCCCCTTTACTTTTTTCAACATCTTATTACTAATGCTAACCTTAACTGTCCTGCGTCTCCTCGTTTCGCTCTAAAAAATATTTTGGACAACAGTGAATAATAAATCAATTTTTATCAGATTATAGTTATTAATTATCATATAAAAATAAACACAAACACTAAGTTCTCAAAGATTTTTACACAAAGCCCACAAAGGTTTAATATAAAATACTTTGTGAACATTATGTATTTCTTTGTGTGTCTTTGTGTTTAAAAAATATTGTACAGTTTAGTAACAAAATTTACAACATTTATAATTTGATTTTGCAAAGATAACTTCTTACTGCGACAAAATATGTCGTTATGAAAAAATTTTTTTACTTCTTTGTCTTAAAGTTGAATTTTAAAAATAAACCTTATTACAAGATAATTAAAATGAATAGTTTTGAGTATTTAATGTTTAGTTTAGTCGTCATTGCGAGGACACAAATCCGAAACAATCTCAAATGAGAAGTAGAGTATACTTTTGAGATTACTTCGCTTCGCTTGTAATGACGGTAAAGCTCAAAACGCTTTTAAATTGAGCATTGAATATTGAGTGTTGAGAATTGAGCAATTTTTGTATTTATTATCATTCAATACCATTGCGTCTCTACGCCAAAAATTATATTAACAAATGAATATTAACACAGGAAATTTTGTTTAAAACCTAATACTTTATTTCAAAGATTCTGTAAACAGGAATCATTATGCCTTGTTTTAATATAACTCTTTTATCTGTTAATCCCCAGATGGTAGTTTCTGTATAACGGTGTGCAGTATCATCTGCAAAATATATTTTGAATTTTATTTTATCTAAATTTCCCAAAGTTGTAGCTCTTTCTAATGCCGTCCATCGCTCTTTTCTGGCGTTTTCATCTGTTAATACATCTTCATTTGGAAATTTTAAATCAGCAATTTTTTCTTTTTCTATCATCTCAAATTTAATCTTATTTGCACTTTCCATATATTTAAATTTTACATTTTTTACGAAATTATATCAATTTGGTTACATTATTGTTCATAATTTCTATTCTTTGTGTATTTTTGCACCCCATTTTGTATTAAACAAATAAACAAATTCTAATGAAAAACATACGAAATTTTTGTATCATTGCTCATATTGATCACGGCAAAAGCACTTTGGCTGATAGATTATTGGAACTCACTAAAACTATTGATAAAAGACAAATGCAAGACCAGGTGCTTGATGATATGGATTTAGAAAAAGAAAGGGGCATTACCATTAAAAGCCACGCTATTCAAATGGATTATACCTACAAAAATGAACCTTATATTCTCAATTTAATTGATACTCCCGGACATGTTGATTTTAGTTATGAAGTATCTCGTTCAATTGCTTCTTGCGAAGGAGCATTGCTGGTTGTTGATGCCTCACAAGGTATTCAGGCACAAACAATTTCTAATTTATTCATGGCACTTGAACATGATTTGACTATTATTCCTATTTTGAATAAAGTAGATTTACCAAGTGCTAATATTGAGGAAGTAAAAGACCAAATTGTAGATTTATTGGGATGTTCAAGAGATGAAATTCTTTTAGCATCTGGAAAAACCGGATTGGGTGTTGATAAAATTTTAGAAGCCATTGTAGAAAGAATTCCGCCACCAAAAGGAGATCCAAATGCACCATTGCAGGCATTGATATTTGATTCTGTGTATAATTCTTTTAGAGGTGTAATTGCTTATTATCGTGTGTATAATGGCACTATCAGAAAAGGTGATAAGGTAAAATTTTTTAATACCGGAAATGAATACATTGCTGAAGAAGTTGGAATTTTGAAATTAAACTTAGTTCCAAAAGATGAGATTTCTGCAGGGAATGTAGGATATATTGTAACTGGTATAAAATCAGCATCAGAAGTAAAAGTGGGTGATACAATTACACATTCAGATAGACCAGCAAGTGAAGCAATTAAAGGTTTTGAAGATGTAAAACCTATGGTATTTGCTGGAATTTATCCGGTAGATACAGAAGATTATGAGGAGTTGCGGGCAAGTATGGAAAAATTAAAACTAAACGATGCATCACTTACATGGGAACCAGAATCATCGGCGGCACTTGGATTTGGTTTTAGATGTGGATTTTTAGGAATGTTGCACATGGAAATTGTTCAGGAAAGATTAGAACGAGAATTTGGAATGAATGTAATTATTACAGTGCCGAATGTTAGTTATATCGTTCATACTACATCTGGTGAAACATTGACTGTAAATAATCCCTCTGATTTGCCACCGGTTGCAAAAATTGAATATATTGAAGAACCTTATATCAAAGCTAATATCATTACAAAATCTGAATATGTTGGTGCTGTAATGAATTTGTGTATTGAAAAAAGAGGTATTATTATTTCGCAAAATTATTTAACTACAGACCGTGTAGAACTTGTATTTGAAATGCCTTTGGGAGAAATTGTTTTTGATTTTTATGACAGATTAAAAAGTATTTCAAGAGGTTATGCTTCATTTGATTATCATCCTATTGGCTATAAAGAAGCCGATTTAGTGAAATTAGATATTTTATTGAATGGAGAACCTGTAGATGCTTTGAGTGCGCTCATTCACAGAAGTAATGCTTATGAATTTGGAAAAAAAATGTGTGAGAAATTAAAAGAACTCATTCCAAGACAACAATTTGAAATTCCTATACAAGCCGCTATTGGATCTAAAATAATTGCAAGAGAAACTATAAAAGCACTTAGAAAAGATGTAACTGCAAAATGTTATGGTGGTGATATTTCCAGAAAAAGAAAATTATTAGAAAAACAAAAAGAAGGTAAGAAAAGAATGCGTCAGGTAGGAAAAGTAGAAATACCACAAAGTGCATTTATGGCTGTATTAAAATTAAAGGATTAAGAGATTTTTTTGAGTGTTAAGTAGGGGCGTATCGCCATACGCCATTACATTTTAGTGTATTGAAATTCTCGCAATTCTTGGATTAAATAATAATAATTGAATATTGAATATTGAATATTCAAAACAAAATTTCACTCCTTACATCCATCTAAAACACTTTGTAAAATATACTTTGCCTGATGTATATCTTTTATGTTTTCAAATACAAGCATTAGTTTATTGTTTTGTTCTTTTACTGAACATAAATTTTTTTGTGAAGAAATATAAGCCATAATTTTTCCAAACAATTCACTTTTGTAAAAATGATGATTTTGATTACTTACAAAAACCGCTATCATCTTACCGCCTTTCAATATCAATTTTTCAAAACCCATTTGTGAAGCCAGCCATCTTAATTTTACAGATTCTATCAATTCTTCTGTTTCTTTTGGAACATCGCCAAATCTGTCTTTTAAGATAGTATAAAAGTCATTTAATTGTTGATGAGTTACACAACTATTTAATTGCTGATATAAATGTAATCTTTCAGTAGAATTACTTACATAATTGGCAGGAATAAATAAAGGCAAATCGGTGTCTATTACTGTATCTATGTCTAATTGTTGAGAAAATACTCTTTTACTTTCATTGTTTTCTTCTTCAGTATTTTTAATTTCAGCAACAGCTTCATTCAAAATTTTCATATATGCATCTATCCCTATTTCATTGATAAATCCACTTTGTTCTGCACCTAATAAGTTTCCTGCCCCTCTGATATCAAGATCTTTCATTGCTATTTGAAATCCGCTACCTAAATCAGAAAATTGTAAAATTACATTTAATCTTTTCTTCGCATCATCAGTTAAGATATTGATTGATGGCACTAATAAATAACAATATGCTTGTCTATTGCTCCGCCCTACTCTACCTCTCAATTGATGTAAATCACTTAATCCAAAATTTTGTGCATTATTGATAATTATTGTGTTGGCATTACTAATATCAATACCCGATTCCACAATATTTGTAGAAATAAGCACTTGAGAATCACCGCTAATAAAATTCATTACCGCATCTTCTAATTCATTACTTTTCATTTTACCGTGTGCTACCGAAATTTTTACTTGTGGAACTAATGATTGAATATATTGTGCCAACTCATAAATATCCTGCACTTTATTATGAATAAAAAACACCTGCCCTCCTCTTCCAACTTCTTTCAATATGGCAGATTGAATAATTTCTTCAGAAAAATTGTGTAATTCTGTTTTAACTGGATAACGATTGGGCGGTGGTGTTTGAATAACCGATAAATCACGGGCACCTATTAAACTAAACTGTAATGTGCGTGGAATGGGCGTAGCAGTTAGAGTTAAAGTATCAACATTTTTCTTTATGAGTTTCAGCTTGTCTTTATCTGCTACACCAAATTTATGTTCTTCATCTATTATCAATAAACCTAAATCTTTAAACTTAATTTCTTTTCCTAACAATTTATGTGTGCCAATGATTATGTCAATTTTATGTTCAGATAATTTCTGAATGATTTCTTTTTGTTCTTTTGCTGTTCTGAATCTATTGAGATAATCTATTGTTACAGGAAAATTCTTTAATCTTTCAGAAAATGTTCTGTAATGTTGCATTGCGAGTATGGTAGTAGGCACAATTATAGCAACCTGCTTATTATCACACACAGCTTTGAATGCTGCACGAATGGCTATTTCTGTTTTACCAAATCCTACATCTCCGCAAATTAATCTATCCATTGGATAAGGTCTTTCCATATCTCGCTTTACTTCACGAGTTACTTTTATTTGATCTGGCGTATCTTCATAAGGGAACGATGCTTCTAATTCGTATTGCAAATATGTATCTTTTGAAAAAGCAAAACCTTTTGATGCTTTTCTTTCTGCATAAAGTTTAATTAAGTCGTATGCTAAGGTTTTTACAGATAATTTTATTTTTTGTTTAAGGTTTTGCCATCTTTGACTACCTAATTGATCAATCTTTGGCTCATGCCCGTCTTTACTTGAATAGCGGCTTAATCGGTATAAATTATGGATATTGACAAATAAAGTATCATTATTTTTGTAAAGTAATTTGATAACTTCCTGTTTTTTGTCATTCACTTCAATGGTGTGCAAACCAGCAAATCTTCCTATTCCGTGATCAATATGCACCACATAATCTCCAGGTTTAAGTTGAATTAAATCTTTGATAGTCAATGCGGCATTACTTTCTTCTGCTTTATCTTTTCTTTTAATTGGATGGTATTTTTCAAATACCTGATGTTCTGTGTAAAATCCGTATTTACATTGATGGTCAATAAATCCTTCATTCAAATCAGCATTCAATAATTCTATAATAGGTGTATCAAAAGTGTTTTGAATATCTTTCTTATGCAATACATCTTCTATAATTTGTAGCAAACGTGTGTATTGATTTTTATTATTGCTAACAAATAAGTTTTTATATCCAGATAATTTTTGATTGTATAAATGTTGAATAAATTCATCAAAATTTTTCTTTACTAATGGTTGTGGAGATAAATTTAATTCAATAACATCATTGGGTTTATTATTACAAATGCCATAAAGAATAGTATTCTTTGTTTTTATTTCATTGATAATTTTTTCTTTTGAAATTTTTTCTGTCTTTAAATCTGATTCGTTTTCTGTCCAAACATCAATATCTTTCAATAAAACAAAATCATTGTCTGATAGATAATCTAATAAACTAACATAATTAGAATTTTCATTTTCAAGTTTCGGAATGATGCTTATTTTATTTAAATTTCTAAAAGACATTTGAGTAGAAGGATGAAATTCAGAAATACGATAAATGTTATTACCTCTGAATTCAATTCTGATAGGATATTCATTGCCAAAAGAAAAAACATCAATTATACTACCTCTTACAGAGTATTGACCGGGAAAATAAACAAATTCGTTTTTCTCAAAATTATATTCATTCAAAAATTCTAACAAAAAGTTATAGGAGATATTTTCATTTTGATGTAAAGTAAAAATATGTTTGCTTAAATTTTCCTTTTTAAGAACAGGTTCAGAAATAGAATTAAAATCAGCAACGACAATGATTTTTTTGTCACTCTGCGATAAATGTTCTAAAACTTTTGTTCTTTGTTGTAAATTAAAATCATAATACTTGTGCTTATTTCCATCAGGTAAATGCAGGGCAGGAAATAATAAAACATTTTGATTGTCAAAAGAACTTAATTCATTGTAAGAAGCAAGGGCTTGTTCTTCATCAGGCAGAATGTGCAATACAGAATGTTTGTTAGAATATAATGTTAATACTACAAATGCTGAATATGAACCTTTGGTATTTTCTAAAAACAAAATTCTATCTGCAGGAATTTGAATTTTCCCAGAAATACAATGTAAGTAAGGATCAAAAGAAACCAAGTTCATTATTGACTGCAAATATGCGAATTACTATACATTTATACCAAAACAAACTGATTTCCAAAAATTAGAATGATAATTTTTCTATGAAGGTGTCTAAAAGTATTAAAGCGGAATGTTTTGGAAATTATAACAAAAAAACTCTGTTTTCCGAAGGTATTAGAATAATAATATTTTTTTCTCACTTTTTTTAGAAAAAAGTAAGCAAAAAATCTCATCCTGCGAGCTAACTCCCCGCTCTGTTTTTTGTAAGAATTTCAGGCAAGGTATGGATAATGCTGTCATCTTTGTTGAAAGAGTTCCATTTGTTTAACCGCTTTTCTACACTTTTAGAATATCAAAAGTTTATTCAGCATTATCAACGCAAGCGCCCTTGCCGAAATTCTAAACAAAAAACATTCACGCCCTCCCACTGACGCAGGATGTATTAAGTGGAATTTTTTGTTTTGTTTTTATTAAAAAATAGATTGTTTATCGCCATTATTATGTGCCTGCTCGTAATTTTTTCGGAAATTGAAATAACTTTGGTATAAATTACCTTTGCTATAAAATAGGATAGAACAAACAAAAAAATGAATTTAAAAAATAAAAACTCCTTTTTGTGAAGGAGTTTTTTAGTAGCGGGGGGAGGACTCGAACCTCCGACCTTCGGGTTATGAGCCCGACGAGCTACCTCTGCTCTACCCCGCGATCATTTTGTGGCCGCAAATATACAAAATTTAATTCCATACTTGCAAATGTTTTTTGATTTTTTTTGAAATTTAATTTCACATCAAAAATAATCCTCACTTCTCACACCATTTGCTCTAATTCTGCCTCTACTTCTTTTTTCACCATTAAATAATTTTCCTCAAAAGAATTTTGAAATGAAAGTTCTATTTCTTTTCCTTCAAATTGGTGTCTAAACCATGTGATTTGTCTTTTGGAATACTGCCGTGTGTTTCTTTTAATTTGTTCTACTACTGATTCTTTTGTCAATTGTCTGGTTTCAAAAAATCTCCACCACTCTTTATATCCCACTGTATTCAATGCATGTAGATGTCTGTAATAATACAATTTTCTGGCTTCGTATTCTAATCCATTTTCTATCATTTTTTGCACACGCTCATCTATTCTATCATATAAGTCCTGCCTTCTTGTATTTAGCCAAATTTTTACAGGCACAAAATAATCTGGTTTCTTTATCAATTTATCATTCAAAAAATCACTGAATGGTCTATTTGTTTCGTAAATGACTTCTAATGCTCTCATTATGCGAACAGGATTATTTAAATCTACTTTTTGATAATACTCAAAATCCTTTTCTTTTAATTCTTGTTGTAAAAATTCAATACCTTTTTCTTTGTAAAGATTCTCTACTTTTTCTTTTGTTTCTTCAGATATTGCAGGTATTTCATTCAATCCATTTAATACAGCATTGATATAAAAACCCGTTCCGCCTACCATTATTACATAGTTGTGTTTTTTAAACAATTCTGGCAAAAGTTGATGAACATCTTTTTGATAATCATAAGCAGAATAATCTTCAAGTATAGATTTATGTGATATAAAATAATGTTTTACTTCACTTAATTGTTGTTCAGTTGGTTTTGCAACGGCTATATTTAATTCTTTGTATACCTGCCTTGAATCGGCTGAAAGTATAACTGTATTTAAATCTTTTGCTAATTGAATAGCAATATCTGTTTTACCAATAGCAGTAGGCCCTCCAATAACAATTAAAAATTTAGATGCCATTTTTACAAGATATTATTGATTTGCTCTTTTATTTTTTCAAGCACATCTTTCATTTCAACTACCAATTTCTGAATATTTTCATCATTTGCTTTGCTTCCAATTGTATTTATTTCTCTACCCATTTCCTGTGCAATAAAAGATAATTTTTTCCCTTTGTTATATCCATCCTTACATGTATCAACAAAATAATTGATATGTGCAGATAATCTTACTAATTCTTCATTAATATCTAATTTCTCCAAATAATAAATCATTTCTTGTTCAAATCTTTCATTATCAATTTTAGATAAATCAAAAATTTCTTTTAGAGATGTCAAAATCTTTTCTTTATATTTATCTTTTCTTAATGGTTCAATTAATCTAACTTTTTCTTTCAGTTCATCTAAAATTTTTATTTGACCTAAAATATCTTTCTCTAATTTATCCCCTTCTGCTTGTCTATATTTATCAGCATTCTCACAGGCATTTGCAATAGTTTGAAAAATTAAATGTTTGTTTTCCTCATTGAGCAATTCATCTTCATTAGTGGTATAAGCATCTATAATGTTAATAGATTCTCTAAATAATGTGGCTTGTATATATGGATTATTATCTTCTACATTCAGGTATTGACATAATTGTTTTAATTGTAAATAATAACTTTTTATTGCTTCTGAATTGTATTGTTTCAACCTTGATATATCATTTAATTCTATTGTTACAAAAACATCAATTTTTCCTCTTACTAATTTTTCCTGAATTAAATTTCTAATATCCAGTTCAATAGATTTCAACCAGTTTGGATATTTTAAATTAATCTCAATTCCTTTGCTATTCAAGCATTTTATCTCTGTAATAATTCTAAAAAAATTATTTTTATTTTCGGCTTTTCCATAGCCAGTCATTGAATATAACATAATATTTATTTTTTGGTATTAACTAAATAAATGCCTAATAATACAAAACATCCCGCAACTATCTTGGTAACATTTAAACTATCTTTTCCTAAACTAACTGCAAATAAGGTTGCTAAAAATGGTTGTAAATAAATATACATGCTCACCACAGATGTGCTTAATAATTTTAATCCATAAGTATTTAATAGGTATGCAATAAATGTTGTAGCCACTACTACAAAACTAATAGCCCCATAAATAGATAATGGTATTTGATGCCAGTTTTCTTTTGAAAGAAAATACATTCCTGCGGGCAAAAGCACCACACTACCCCACAAAAACATCCATTTCATTACTCCAACAGTGTGGTATTTTTGTAACATATTTTTTCCCTGAATTAAAAATAATGCCCAAGAAGCAGAGTTCAACAAAGTCATTACATCGCCTAACCATGTATCACTTCCAAATGATAAATTGCCTTTGAACAAAATTAAAATCAATGCCCCTAAAATGCCCATTAGTAGCCCTATCCACTGCTTCCACAAAAATACAGATTGACTTTTATTAAAAATAAAAAAACTTAACACAAAAACAATAATCGGATTTGAAATCATTATAATGGCTGAATTGATGGGCGTTGTAATACTTAATCCATAAATGAAAAAAAACTGATTGATAATCACACCAAACAAAGATAAATAAAACATTTTCTTGACATCTTCTTTTGTAACATTTTGTTTATTAGCAGGAATAAATAAACTCAAAGTCCAGAATAATAAAGCCGCTCCTATAATTCTCAAATATATCAATGAAACAGGATGTAAATATCTGGGCATAATATCCTTCGCAATGGAATAATTCATTGCGTAAATAATCTGTGCTGAAAGCAAAGAAATATGCCCCTTTTGTGAATCAGTTAATCTCAATTTACTCTTCTTGTTTTAATACTTTAATATCTGTAATAAGGCGTGAAACCTCTGCATTATCAGTGCCATCGTAATATCCACGAATGTGTCCTTTTTTATCTATCAATGCAAAATTTTGAGTATGAATAAAATCATCTGGTCCTCCATCGCCTTCTTCTGCATTCAATAAATATCCTTTTCTTGCTAACTCATATAAGTGCTTTTTATCACCTGTCAAAAACATCCATTTTCTATCAAATACACCGTGTTCTTCTGCATATCTTTTTAATACCGACACACTATCATCTTCTGGATTAACAGTATGTGAAAGTATCAATACATCATTATCATTCTTAAATTCATCATATACTCTTTTCATTTGTTTGGCCATAATGGGACAAATAGATTTACAGGTTACAAAAAAATAATCTACAACATAAATTTTTCCTTCTACATCTTTTTTAGTTACTTGTTCATTGTATTGATTGACAAATGTAAAGTTTGGAATTGTGTGTTGCGTTTTATCTGCTAATTCAACGGGTCCATAATAGGGCAACTTTCTAATAGGTTGCTTATTTTGTTTTTTGTAAAAATATAATCCTGCAATAATTCCTACTCCTAATAAGATTAATAAAGGTAACTGGATTTTTTTCATAGTTTTGAGATTTTGATTTCATTTTTCCTAAATGCAAATGCCATCCATTCATTTTTTTGCTTTGTTGAAATACAATCAAAACCAATAAATGATTCAATGATTTCATTTTTATACTCTGCTAAAATACCACTTACAAATAACCAACCTTTATCATTCAAAATCTCTCTGTAATCTGCATAATCACTCAAAATCACATTCTTCTGGATATTTGCAAGCAATACATCTACTTTTTGCTTTGGAAAATTTTCTCTGTATTTTTGAATGTCTGCTTGAATGACAGTAAATTTATTCCATTCATCAGATGAAAAATTTTTCTGGATATTTTCAATTGTATTTTCTACACATATAGCATCATTATCAATAGCAATAATTTCTTTGGCTCCCAATTTTTTAGCAAGAATACCTAATACGCCCGTTCCACATCCCACATCCATCACTAATTTATCCTTAATATTGTTTTGATACTCAAATAAAAAATTACACATCATAAATGTAGTAGGATGATGGCCTGTGCCAAAACTCATTTTAGGGTCAATAAATAAAGGGTATTTAATATTTGGATTTACTTTATGAAAGGAAGCATAAATCTCACATTCATCATTAATGTGTGCTATTTCATAATTCTTTTCCCACTCTTCATTCCAGTTTTTGGGTTCTAAAACTTTTTTCTCAATAACAATTTCTTCATCCATTTCTCTAATAAGCGGCATCCATTCTTTTTCACAATCTGCAAGCGATTCAGGAATATATGCTATACAACCATTTTCTAATTCTTCAAATCCTTCAAAATCAAAATCTGATAATATACCAATCAGTGTCTCTGAAACATCAGGTTTTTTGGATAAAATACTATACTGAATATATTTTGTGTCGTTCATCAATTCTAAAATTTAAGATGCGGCGTATATAATTTGTAAAAACTCCTCTCCTTTTAATGAAGCAGAACCTATTAAGCCGCCATCAATATCTGGTTGAGAAAATAATTGTGATGCGTTGCTGGCATTACAACTTCCGCCGTATAAAATAGGAATGTTGATTGCAATTTCATTATCAAGTGTGGCAATAGTTTCACGAATAAAAGAATGCATCTCTTGTGCTTGCTTGGGTGTAGCATTCACACCAGTTCCAATAGCCCAAACGGGCTCATACGCAATGATGATGTTTTGTAATTGTTCTTTACTTAACTTCAATAAATTTTCTAATTGATTTTTCACTACATTAAAATGCAATCTTTCTTCTCTTTCTTTCAATTCTTCACCAATACAATAAATCACTTTCAAATTATTTTTCAAAGCAATTTGTAATTTTTGATTTAAAATGTCTTCTGTTTCAATAAAATATTTTCTTCTTTCTGAATGGCCAATTATTACATACTCACAGCCCACCGATTTCAATATCTCTGCAGAAACTTCACCTGTATATGCCCCTTTTTCGTAATGACTGCAATTTTGTGCACCTAAATAAAATTTTTTATTTTTATCAAGTATATTACTCAATGGATGCAATAAAGGAAATGTAGGACAAATAATTTTTACAACATCATCGTAAGTATTTATTTTAGAAAGCAAAAAATTAACTAACTCTAAACCTTCATTGAGTGTTTTATTCAACTTCCAGTTTGCCGCTACAATTTTTGGACGCATTTTTTTGAGTCGCAAAAATACATTAAATTTCACATCACTTGCATAAAAAAGAATTCATCAGTATTTTCGCCATCAATGATTAGAAAAGAAATTTTAGTTTTTATTATTTGTTTCATTGTTGCCTTTGCGTGGTGGGTTGTGCATCAACTCAATCAAACATACATTCGTGAATATAATATCAATACTGTAATAGTAAAAGTTCCTGAAAGTTATGATCAAGATAGTATTGTGGTCAATACAAAGATTAAAGTAAAAGGTTCTGGATTAAAAATTGTTTTACTTGAAAATTATTTACCTGAAAATATTTATTTGCCTTTCAAAAAACTTAAAAAAGCAAAAAAGAAAGTTTTTACTATTCCTTATGATGCAATTTCTGAAAATGAGCAATTTCCTGTAAAACTCAAGATTTTAGAAATAACACCAGATACCATTAGAATAGAATTTAATAAAAATCAAAAAAAGTAAAATGAAAATAATCTGCATTACAGGTGGAATGGGCTCTGGAAAATCAGTAGTTGCAAAGATTATTGAAACATTAGGTTATCCTGTTTATTATTCCGATGAAAGAGCAAAACAATTGTATTTTGATGCAGATATAAAACCCAAAATCATTGAATTACTTGGAACACAAGCATATATTGATGATAAAACCATTAATAAAAAATACATTGCTGAAAAAATTTTTTCTGATAAATCTTTGTTAGATAAAATAAACAACATCATTCACACTGCTGTAAAAAATGACTTTCAAAAATTTCTTAATGAACATAAAGACCAAACATTTATTTTCAAAGAAAGTGCTTTGACATTTGAAGCAGGATTAAATAATGCTTGTGATAAAATCATTTTAGTTACTGCACCAAAAGATGTGCGAATTAAAAGAGTAATGAAAAGAGATAATTTATCTGAACAAGAAGTAATGTCCCGAATGGCTAATCAATGGGATGATGAGAAAAAAATACCTTTAGCAAATTATGTTATCAATAATATAGAATCTGAACCACTATTACCAAAAGTTTTAGACATCATTGAAGATTTGAAGAAGCAAGAAAATATATTTTAGTATAAAATCTTCTTGAAGTTCTTTTTATTCCTTACTAAAAAGATGAACTAAATTATTTCCAACTATCTAAAAAACCTCACTATTTCCCAAGCATTTTATTCTTGTAAATTTCTGCATTTTTGGTATCACCAATCAATGAATATACTTTATACAAAGCCGTAATTACGCCATTATCAGATGGTTTAATACTTTCTGCTTCTTTCAAATAAGGTAATCCCATTTGAGTATATTCTTTTCTTTTATCTTCCACACCTTTTTGTTTTTGAGATAAATCTGTAATCTTAAATTCTTTCATTTTTTTATTGTAATAAAATAAACCATAATTTGTGTAATATGCACCTATATTGTAAGTAAGTGTAAACAAATTTTCTGCATCCAATGAACTTTTATATCTATAACTTTTCATATAATTATTGATGGCTTTTTGAAAAAACATTTCTGTGCTATCATTGTAGTTTTTAGCATTCATTCTTTGATTAGCAATGTTATCATATAAATTTCCAAGCGTTAATAATAATAAAGCATTAGTGCTATCAGTAGATATTATTTTTTCTAAATTATCAATGGCTTTATTGTAATGACGAGTATTGATAAAATAATCTGTTTGTAAATTCAGTAAATTAACATCATCAGGATATTTTTCTCTTCCTTTTTGTAAAACTTTCACTAAATTACTCGTGTCTTTTTTATGCTGATAATAATTATATAACAATTGATAAACTTTGATATTATCAAGATTATTTTCAATCATCTGTTTACTTAATGATTCTACTTTATCTGGTAAATCTGCTTTGTAAGCACACACAAAAGCATTGAAAATTCCAGAAGTATCAGTGCTTCCTAAAATCTTTTTTTGTATATCATGATGAGATAAAAACAATTCACAAGCGTCTTTGTAATTTTTTTCATTATAAAGTTTTACAGCCATTTGATTAGAAGTATTTAGTAAAAATATACCGTGATTTTGCACTTCTGGTGTAGAGGCAACTTTAGGATGTTTGTCTTTTAGTTGCAAAAATGCATCTTTTGCAGAATAAAAATAGTTAAGATAAGGAACAGTATTATCAGGATTATTTTGATAGTATTTGTAAAGTTCAAAATAAATTTGAGAATAGTAGGTTAATGCTTTTGGGTCATCTTTTGTTTCAGGATTTTGAATGGCTTGGTCAATACTTTCTTTGGCTTTCAAAAGATATTTAATATCGGGCTTATCATTCAATGTGCTTTGATAATCTGATAAAGCACGCCATGCAGCATTGACATTTTTCTTTTGAGAATGAGCATTCAAAAAAACACCAGCAATCAATATTACAACTAATGAAATTCTCATAAATAATTTTTGGGCAAATATACGATTATAGTTTTGAGTTTTTAGTTTTGAGTTTTTAGTTTTGAGTGCCGACGCTTGCGGTCGGCATGCTGACAAACTGCAAAGCAGTTTCGTCAGCATTTTTAGTAGGGGTCGTATTGCATTACGCCCTACGTTTTATTATATTGAAATTAGCGGAATTTGTGACAAAAAATTGAGAATTGAGAATTGAAAATTGAACATTGAGAATTGAACATTTAATATTGAGCAATAAAAAACTAATACTCCAATTTGTATCCTAATCCTTTTACAGTTTTAATATAATCTTCACCAATTTTTTCACGAATTTTACGAATATGCACATCAATAGTTCTTTCGCCTACAATCACATCTTCTCCCCATACTTTTTCTAAAATAATTTCTCTTGAAAAAACTTTACCCGGTTTACTGGCTAACAATTCCAGCAACATAAATTCTTTTTTAGGTAATTCCAGCACTTCACCATTTTTAATAACCTGATGCTTTTCTTTATCAATTTTGATATTTCCAAATTCAATGATAGTATTTGTTTCAGTAGTTTGTGCCCTTCTGAGCAATGCCTTTATCCGAGAAATAAACAATTTGGGCTTGATAGGTTTAGTAATATAATCATCTGCTCCATTTTCAAAACCTGCTATTTGAGAATAATCTTCACTTCTTGCAGTTAAAAAAACTATCAATTTATCTTTTGTTTCGGGCAATTCTCTTAATTCCTTACAAGTTTCCATACCATCCATTACTGGCATCATAATATCTAACACAATCAAATCGGGATTTTCTTTTTTGGCTAATTTCAAAGCATCTGCACCATTCGTTGCAGTAATCACTTCATAACCTTCTTTCTTAAGATTGTAAGACAAAAATTGTAGTATATCTTCTTCATCATCGGCGATTAATATTTTCACAGCCATATTAAAATTTTTGACAAAGGTAAGGGGTTTATATGAAATTCAGGTTATTTTAATGTAAAGAAATTATTAAGTTTTTGATAAATCCAAAACTATTACTAATTCTTTACCATTGAGACGCAGAGTTTAATAATTTTATAGTTTTTAGTTTTTATTTTATCGTCATTGCGAGGACGATAGTCCGAAGCAATCTTGTCATTGTTATGCGTACTAATACTTTTGAGATTGCTTCGCTATGCTCGCAATGACGGAGTTAAATTTGAGATTACTTCGCTTCGCTCGTAATGACAGTAAAACTAAAAACTATTGAAATTTTATGCGTCAATGCGATTTATTAGACATTATTTTTCAAAAAAATTTCTTCAAAATGTATTGAGCAATTTGCACTGCATTGGTAGCCGCTCCTTTTCTCAAATTATCTGCTACAATAAATAAATTCAAACCTTTTGGATTTGAAAAATCTTTTCTAATTCTTCCCACAAATACTTCATTTTTCTTATGTGCAAATAATGGCATTGGATAAACTGCATTTTTAATATCATCCTGCACTACTACACCGCTTGTATTATTTAATAATTCTTTCACTTTTTCTTCTGTAAAATCTTTTTCAAATTCTACATACACACTTTCACTATGTCCTCCAATTACAGGAACTCTAACACAAGTAGCATTTACATTGATTGTATAATCATTCAAAATTTTTCTTGTTTCATTATGCATTTTCATTTCTTCTTTTGTAAAAGCATTATCAACAAACACATCAATTTGTGGTATTAAATTTAAATCAATTGGGTACGGATAGGCAGGATTTTCGGGCTTTTTACCTTCTCTTTCTGAAAATAACTGTTCTACTGCTTTAGCACCAGTGCCTGTTACTGCCTGATAAGTTGAAACAATAATTTTTTTAATCTTAAATTGTTGATGCAAAGGATTTAAAACCATTAACATTTGAATGGTTGAACAATTAGGATTAGCAATAATTTTATCTTCTTTTTTCAAAACATCTCCATTAATTTCAGGAATTACCAAAGGTTTATCGGCATCCATTCTGAATGCAGATGAATTGTCAATTACATAAGTTCCTTTTTCAGCAAATGATTGAGCATATTTTAATGATGTTTGACTTCCTGCTGAAAATAAAGCAAAATCTGGTTTTTGTTCAATGGCATCCTGCACAGAAACTACATTGTATTCTTTTTGACGAAAAAGAATTTTTTTTCCAACAGATTTTTCAGAGGCCACAGGAATAAAATGAGAAACGGGAAAATTAAATTCTTCTAACACTCTCAACATTTCCTGACCTACTAAACCTGTTGCACCAACTACGGCTACTTTCATATTTTTTTGCGAGCAAAAATACAGTAAAAAATATGTATGCGGAAATATAAAAAATAAAGACAAAAATTGAGATGAACAATGCTGTTACTATTCCGCTTTATTTAGAGTTGTAATTTAGAAATATCAAAAAAATTAATTACCATTCATTAGATTTAGGAGAATATAAATGTGATCTATATGTATCTACAATATCCTGTAAATCTTTTTTTAAATTAGACATTAACTCTAAATATTTCTCTTTACCTAACCCAGTTTTTTTGCGACCTTTTTCTTCTGGGTAATCATCAGCTACAGGAAGAAGCGGCCAATTTTCATTAGGTCCTGCAATACAATTAACATTCTCTATAATTATTCTACTTTTATGATCTTTAAACATAAACTTAACTGTGTATGAAAATATCCATTCACCACTTCCCAATATAGCAATAGGGTTTAATAATATTTCTTTTATAGTACCTTTTAGAATAATTATACCACCATCTTTATCATCATTTTGAATTACATCTTTTGCTGATACCCATTTTTCTGCAATAAAAGCTTTTGTTAATGAATAAATATCATTTTTGTTTAAACTTACAGAATCAATGGTATCCCATTTGAAATCTTTTTGTGCAAAACAAAAAATATTTAAAGTTGCAACTAAACCAAAAATAAAAAAATTTCTCATAACACTTTCTTTTTGCATGCAAAAATAATTATTTTTATTCTTATATAAAAACTTTTGAAAATGAAACCTATCCTCTCACTCAATAAAATATACCATTCACTCAATGAAACATACCGTTCAATAAATATTTTTGCACTTTTGTAAAAAAAATTTGGAAAATAGTTGAAATTTTATGTATCTTTGTAACAAAATTTAAAACTATGAAAAAACTAAAAATAGCATATTTAATTTTGGGCGTATCAATGAGTTTGATAATGGTAATGTGCAATAAAAGTAAAGACAATAGCATTGCCCCCGGTTATAGAGATGAAGTAGGTGGTGGTGGTAATCCTAACCCCAATTCAGTAACCACAACTGGCACAAGTACTATTACTAACCCTGCTACAACAAATAGCACATTAAATGTTGGCGGTGCTGGTTGGTCTTATGCTGCCTGTGGAACAGGAAATACTCTATTAGCTTTCAACGGAGCAACCACAGTTCAAATCAATTTCTTTGCTCCTCCTACTACTGGAAGTTATAACTTACAAAGTGGCACTCCTACATCAAACAGTGTAGCACAAATGATTGTATACAATCCTCCCGGACAACCTTCTGGTATTGTTTGGTATTCAGCATCTGGAATGATTAGTGTTTCTACCACTACTGGCGGAAATGTAACAGCCACATTTAATAATATCCCTTGTACTCAAATGCAATTTCCATTCCCTGTTGTAACCGTTTCGGGTGCAATGACTTGTATTTGATATAGTATAAATATCATATCTTTGAACCGTCAGATTTTCTGGCGGTTTTTTATTTTAAAATGAATTTTATTCTTTCATACTTTTATACTCGTTATTATTTCAATCCCAAAGTGTTAAGCGTTGGAAGAATATTAATTTCACTTATCATTTTGCTGGATTTATTTTTTCGTTATCAAAATTTTGAAGCACATTATACAAATAATGGCGTATTACCAACAAGTGTGATTAAAACTTATTATCCATTTTATCAATATTATTTTTCCATTCATAATTTTATAGAATCCCCTACTCTGCTTCATATTTTATTTTGGATACACTTTATTAGTGCATTGATATTATTAATAGGTTGGAATACTCGTTTATTTACAATCATCAATTTTGTTTTAATTTTATCTCTTCATCATCGCAATCCTGTTATTTTACAAGGCGGAGATGATTTGCTTAGAATCACATTGTTTTATATGATTTTCCTACCATGGGGAAGTTTTTATTCTATTGATTCTTTTTTACAAAAGAAAAAAAATTTAGAAATCGTTCATTCTACTACAAATTTTTCTTGGATATTTGTTATTTTTCAAATTAATATTGGATTTGTATATTTGTTTTCAGCATTATTAAAAACAGCAGATGAATGGCGAATTTCAGGCGATGCCATTTATTACGCATTAAGTTTAGATACTTTAAGAACATCATTTGGAAATTTGATTTATCAACAATACCCACTTACCAGAGTTTTGACATTTATAGTTTATTATGGATTTGAAATTATTGCTCCATTATTGATTATTTTTTCACCAACAATTTCATTAAGAAAATTAGGTGCTATTTCAATTATACTTTTACATTTGTTTATTGTAAGTGCTTTGAAAGTCGGCATCTTTCCCTTTGTAGGCATTACAACTGCGTTGATGTTATTAGTTAATCAAAAAGATTTACCTTCAAAAATTAAAACGAACAAAAATGAATTGTTATTTTCAATAATATTATTTGTACTAATTTTACGATATAATTTAGCAACCCTTCAAGTCCCTTATTTTTCAATAACTTTGTGGGAAGATAGATTTCTAAACAGCATTGGTTTATCTCAAAGATGGAATATGTTTTCTCCGGGCGTTAAAAGATACTATGGATGGCTTGTATTGCGTGGAATAAAAAGCAATAATACCGAATGGGATTTAATTCATAACACACCTAACCTACATTATGAAGCCACACCATTAAACAAAAATTTTCTCAAAGGTGATAGATGGAGAAAGTTTTTAGAAAACTACGAACAACAGCATTACAATTTTATTAAACCCTATTTTTGCTATTATCTTATTCAACAATGGAATGAAAAACACCCCGAAAATACAATAGAAGCACTCAATATACTTTTTGTAAAAAAAGAAACATTACCAAATTATCAATTTAAAACTGAAATAGAAAATCTCTCTTTGTGTAACATCAACATTGAAAAACAATCTCAATGACATTTGCTGAAATATGGCATAGAATTAAAAACTATTTACAATATCAAATATCTGCAAAAGATTTGCACAGCATACATTCTCCCTTTTTATTTGAATTTGTAAAATTTTGTTTTGATAAAAGCAACCATTATTATGCATTTGATGAATTATCAAGCATTCGCAAAAAATTATTAGCAAGTAATCAAATCATTGAATACACTGACATCGGAGCAAAATCATTTGTATTATCTAATAAAGTAAAGGTTTCAGATATTACAAGAGTTTCTGTAAGTCCAGCAAAATATTCAGAATTATATTTTAGAATCATACAATTTTTGAATGCGAAAATTTGTTTGGAATTAGGAACTTCAATTGGTATGAATACCTTGTATTTAAGTTATGCTAATCCTGAAAAAGTGATTACCATTGAAGGACAAAAGGAGATATTTAATTTTGCAAATCATTTATTTACAAACTATTCAAGAAAAAATATAGAAAGCATTCATTCTAATTTTGATGTTATTTTACCTGAATTAATAAAAAAATACACCTTTGATTTTGTTTTAATAGATGGCAATCACACATATAATGCTACCATTCGTTACTATAAATGGTTACTTTCATCTATGAATAAAAAATCAATCATTATCATTGATGATATTTATTGGAGCAAAGAAATGACAAGGGCTTGGAAAGAAATTCAAAATGATGGTGTGAATAAAATAACATTAGATTTATATCGCTGTGGGATTATAATTTTTAATCCTGATATTTTATATGCACAGCATTTTAGATTGAGGTATTGAGAGGAACTATTATTTACTATTCAATCAAAATCACATTTCTTAAATCATTCTTACATCTCACAACTCTCCCTCACCACTTCCCCTCTTATACACTTTGCATCATCATCAAAATCCAACAATTTTACAGAATATATTTTTCCTGATAAATTTGTATCATAATCAATACCTACACGGATATAATTATCTGTATAACCAAACATTTTGCCATTCTTTTCTTCATCTTCCCACAATACTTTTCTAATTTTACCTAAATTTTGCTGATAAAAATAATGTTGCTTTTTTTGAGATAAACTTCTCAAAATAGCATTTCTCTCTTTTCTTACTGGAACTGGCACTTTATTTGGCAAGGTAGCCGCCAGTGTGTTTTCTCTTTCACTATATGTAAATACATGCAAATATGAAACATCTAAACCACGAATGAATTCTAATGTTTCATTAAATAACTCATCTGTTTCACCCGGAAATCCAACAATTACATCTACTCCTATACAAGCGTCAGGCATCAACGATTTTATTTTTTCAACTCTTTGTGCGTATAATTCTCTTCTGTATCGCCTTTGCATTTTGGCAAGTATGGCATTACTACCCGATTGCAAAGGAATATGAAAATGTGGAACTAAATGTCTGGATTTTGCAACTAATTCAATTATTTCATCAGTAAGCAAATTGGGCTCAATAGAAGAAATTCTCAATCTGAATTCCTCATCAATCTTTTCTATTTCCTGCAATAATTGATATAAAGTAAAACTTCTTTTTTTTCTGTTATTTGCCTGAAATGCTTCACCCTGATTAGATGCTACAAATCCTATATCTCCTATATTAACACCAGTAAGCACAATTTCCTTACTGCCTTGCTTTAATATCTGATGTATATTATTGATAATACCTTCAATAGTATCACTTCTGCTTTCACCTCTGGCTAATGGAATGGTACAATAACTACAAGTATAATCACATCCATCCTGAATTTTTAAAAATGTTCTTGTTCTGTCTCCAAAAGAATAAGAAGCATTAAAATGATAAGCATTTTCAATTTCAGAAAAAAACATTTGTGATTTCTCTTCTTCTAAATGTTTCAAATAATCCAGTATTTTAAATTTTTCATTAGTACCTAAAACTAATTTCACGCCTTCAGTATTCAAAATTTCTTCTGGTTTTAATTGTGCATAACATCCAATGGCAATAATTTTACAATCTTTATTTTTACTTAATGCTCTTTTGACAATACTCTTAAATTCTTTATCAGCGTTTTCTGTAACACTGCAAGTATTAATTACACAAATATCCGCCGGTTCATTAAAATCAACAATTTTGTAATTATGATTAACAAACATTTTTGAAATTGTAGATGTTTCTGCAAAATTCAATTTACATCCTAATGTATAAAATGATACTCTGTTCATTTGTTATTCAATATTTAATTTTCCTTATTCATTTAAAATACCTTCGCTTCTTACTTCTTTCACAATATCAGGCAACATTTTTTTCAGCAATGCTTCAATGCCCGCTTTCAATGTATAAATACTGCTGGGACATCCACTGCATGCTCCACGCATTTTCAAATACACTACACCGTCTTTGAATGACTCAAATGTAATAAATCCTCCATCTTGTGATACTGCAGGTAAAATGTATTCATTTAGTATATCAATAATTTTTTGTTCAATTTCATTTTGTGGTATATTATGTTGCACAGCAATCTCATTAATTATTTTTTCTTTGTTATTGATGTTTTCATTTGATTCCACATCATTTTCAGATAATAATTCAACATCTATTACTTTCTTCCCTTGATTTAAAAACTGATAAATAAAATCTCTTACTTCAAGTAAAATGTCATCCCACATTACAAACGAATGTTTAGTAATACTTACATAATTTTCAGTAATAAGCACATGTTTTACAAATGGAAATTGCAATAATTCTTTTGCTAATGGCGAAACATTTGAAACTTTTGAAATATCAAACTCTAATACTTTTCCCGAAGGTAAAAACATTCTGTTTGTAATAAACTTTATTGTTTCTGGATTTGGTGTTTGTTCCATCACTATTGATAAAGGTAATTCTTCTTTCACCATAAAATTATTTTCCGCAAATGTACAAGTTTATTTGTATAATAAGTTGAAATTTACATTCTTCACAAAATGCCCTTTTATCAATAATTTCTCAATGGCACAATAATTGTTTAATTTTACTGCAAAATTTAAAACCTAATTAAAAAATGTTTGAAAATATGTTCAATCCTGTAACAGACGAGGATGTAGATTTTATACCCTTACTTTCTTCCGAAGATGAAGAAAGTATAAACTCTGAAAATTTGCCACAAACACTGCCAATTTTACCTTTACGCAATACTGTTTTATTTCCAGGTGTTGTTATCCCTATTACAGTGGGAAGAGATAAATCCATTGCACTTATTAAAGATGCTTACAAAAACAAGCAAATTATAGGTGTTACAGCCCAAAAAGACGAAAGAATTGAAGACCCTAATCCATCAGATATTTATACTATCGGAACTTCTGCAAAAATTTTGAAACTATTAAGAATGCCCGACGGCAATACCACAGTCATTTTACAAGGAAGAAAAAAAATTCACATCAAAAATGTATTTCAAACAGAACCCTATTTTCAGGCAGAAATAGATGCTCTACCCGACCAACCCGTTCCTCAAAATGATGCCGAATTTATAGCCATCATTGCTTCTATTAAAGAAGTGGCTATCAAAATTATAAAACAATCTCCAAACATCCCATCTGAAGCCACTTTTGCCATCAATAATATTGAAAGCCCTCATTTTTTAGTAAGTTTTATAGCATCTCACATTAATATCCCAACTGCTGATAAACAAAAACTTCTTGAAGCATCTGATATAAAATCTCGTGCATTATCTCTGCTATCTTTATTAAATAAAGAACTCAATTTAATTGAATTAAAAAATCAAATTCAAAATAAAACCAAAAGTGATATTGACAAACAACAAAGAGAATACTTTTTAAGCCAGCAATTAAAAACAATACAGGAAGAATTAGGTGGTTCTCCCTTTGAACAAGAAATTAAAGAGTTTGAAGAAAAAGCAAAAACAAAAAAATGGAATGAACAAACAAAGGCATTCTTTGAGAAAAATTTAAACAAACTCAAAAGAATGAATCCTAATTCTCCTGAATATGGCATCACCTTATCGCATTTAGAACTTTTGCTTGACCTGCCATGGAATGAATATACAGAAGATAATTTTGATATTCAAAATGCTAAAAAAATTTTAGATGAAGACCATTTTGGTTTAGAAAAAGTAAAAGAAAGAATTTTAGAATATCTTGCTGTAATTAAATTAAAAAACAACTTAAAAGCCCCTATTCTTTGTTTGTATGGGCCTCCAGGTGTTGGTAAAACATCATTAGGAAAAAGTATAGCAAGGGCTTTAGGTAGAAAATATGTAAGAATGAGTTTAGGTGGCTTGCACGATGAAAGTGAAATTCGTGGACATAGAAAAACATACATAGGTGCAATGCCCGGTAGAATTATTCAAAATATCAAAAAAGCCGGTAGTTCAAATCCTGTTTTTGTATTAGATGAAATTGATAAAATAGGCAGAGATTTTCAGGGCGACCCGGCATCTGCTTTACTTGAAGTGCTTGACCCAGAACAAAATAATACATTTTATGATAATTATTTAGAAACAGAATATGATTTAAGTAAAGTACTTTTTATTGCTACCTGCAATGACCTGAATACTATACATCCTGCATTGCTTGACCGTTTTGAAATCATAAATGTAACAGGTTACAGCACAGAAGAAAAAATGGAAATTGCAAAAAAATTCCTCATCCCTAAAGTTTGTGATGAAACCGGTATTAAAAAATCACAATTCAAAATAAGTGATTCTCTTTTAGAAGAAATTATTGAAAATTATACTTTTGAAAGCGGCGTTCGTAATTTAGAAAAACGTCTTTCAAAAATCGCAAGACATATTGCTCTACAAATTTCATTAAATAACGAAATTCCAAAGATAACAGCACAATATCTTCCTAAAATTTTTGGTCCAACGCACATTAAAGAAAAATACGAATATACAGACACACCCGGCGTTGTGCCCGGTTTAGCATGGACTCCAAACGGTGGCGAAATAATGTACATTGAAACAGTTTCTTCCCCATCAAAAGAAACTAACCTTACACTCACAGGAAATTTAGGAACAGTGATGAAAGAAAGTGCTACCATTGCATTAGAGTTTATTAAATCTCATACAAAAGAATTAGGTATTACTCAAAAAGATATTGAAAACAAACATTTTCACATGCATGTACCAGAAGGTGCTGTTCCCAAAGATGGCCCAAGTGCAGGTATTGCTATGATTGTATCTTTGATGAGTTGCATTAAAAACAAGAGTGTAAAGAAAAAATTAGCCATGACTGGCGAAATTACCTTGAGAGGTAAAGTACTTCCAGTTGGTGGCATTAAAGAAAAGATATTAGCCGCTAAAAGGGCGGGAATTAAAGATATTATATTGTGTAAAGACAACGAACAAGATATTAAAGATATCCCCCAAGAATATCTGAAAGGATTGAACTTTCACTATGTATCTACAATTAAAGAAGTTGTAAAACTATCTTTTTAGAAGGAATTTTTATCAGTTACGAAATACAGTTATACCAAAGATATTTTAGTTTCAGAAAAAATTCCGCTTTATTGCTTTTAGTGCTGACGCAACTTGGTCAGCATGCCGACATTTATAGTCGGCACTAAAAACTCTTCACTTTTTATTAAAAAAATCACCCTTTCCCAAAATTTTGTCTCTAAAAAAACATTTTACTATTATTGCCCCAAAATTTTATTTCTATGAAAAAAATTAAAGTTCAAAATCCTGTAGTTGAATTAGATGGTGATGAAATGACAAGAATTATCTGGAAAATGATTAAGGAAAAATTAATCTTTCCTTACTTAGATTTAAATATCAAATACTTTGATTTAGGAATTGAAAACAGAGACGCCACCAACGACCAGGTTACCATAGACGCCGCTAATGCTATTAATCAATACAATGTAGGAATTAAATGTGCTACCATTACGCCTGATGAAGCCCGAGTTAAAGAATTCAATCTAAAACAAATGTGGAAATCACCTAATGGTACCATTCGTAATATATTAGACGGTACTGTTTTTCGTGAACCAATAGTTATCAAAAACATCCCTCGTTTAGTTAATACTTGGAAAAAACCTATTGTAGTTGGAAGACATGCTTTTGGTGACCAATACCGTGCTACCGACTTCGTTGTACCAGGAAAAGGCAAATTAATCATGAAATTTGAAGGAGAAGATGGAACTGTTATTGAACATGAAGTTTTCAATTTTAAAGGTGCAGGTGTGGCATTAGGTATGTACAATACAGATGAATCTATTCGTGGATTTGCTTATGCTTGCTTTAATATGGCTTTACAAAAAAAATGGCCATTATATTTATCAACTAAAAATACCATTCTCAAAAAATACGATGGTCGCTTTAAAGATATATTTCAAGAAATTTACGAAAAAGAATTTAAACAAAAATTCCAGGAAGCCGGTATTACTTACGAACACCGTTTAATTGATGATATGGTAGCATCTGCCTTAAAATGGGAAGGCGGATTTATATGGGCATGTAAAAATTATGATGGTGATGTTCAATCTGATCAAGTTGCACAAGGTTTTGGTTCTTTAGGATTAATGACCTCTGTACTTATTACTCCAGATGGCAAAACAATGGAAGCTGAAGCTGCACATGGTACTGTTACCCGTCATTACAGAGATTATCAGGCAGGCAAACCAACTTCTACAAACCCAATAGCATCTATCTTTGCGTGGACAAGAGGATTAGCATTTAGAGGAAAATTAGATAACAACCAGGAATTAATTAAATTCTGCGAAACATTAGAACAAGCATGTATTGAAACAGTTGAAAATGGTAAAATGACCAAAGACCTTGCCGTTTGTATTCATGGTAATAATGTTAAACATGGCGAACATTACTTATACACCGAAGAATTTATGGATGCTATAGATAATACATTGAAACAAAAATTAAAATCTGCTGTTGCTATTTAAGTGAAAAGTGAAAAATGAACATTGATAAATTAAAAAACTCAAAACTAATTAAACTTTGCGTCTCTGTGTCTTTGCGGTAAAAATTTAAGTAAAAGCTGAATAGGACACAAAAACTAAATTAAAACTAAAACTAAAAAACAAAAATATGAAACTCAACGAAATTCAGGATCTTATCAAATTTGTATCCAAAAGCAATGTAAGCGAGGTAGAATTAGAAACAAAGGACTTTAAAATCGTCATCAAAACAGGAAAAAACTCAAATGGTTCAAATACAACACAACCTGTTATTGTACAAAATGTTCCGTCTGCAATTCCTGCCACAACCATCATACCTCCTGCTATACCAGCAGTAGAAGCAACATCTGCTTCTCCTACGCCTCAAGAAAATAAAATTTCAGAACCTAAGAAAGATGTTTCTGACGATAAAAATTACCATGTTGTAAAATCTCCAATGATTGGAACATTTTATCGTTCATCTGCACCAGATAAACCACCTTTTGTAAACATAGGTGATGTAGTAGATGTTGGACAACCACTTTGTATCATTGAAGCAATGAAATTATTCAATGAAATTGAAAGTGATGTAAAAGGTAAAGTCGTAAAAATTTTAGTTGAAAACGCTACACCAGTAGAATACGACCAACCTTTATTCTTAATTGACACCAACATCTAATTTTCTAAACTAAAACTATGTTTAAAAAAATTCTCATTGCCAACAGAGGTGAAATAGCCCTGCGTGTTATTCGCACAGCACATGAAATGGGTATTAAAACTGTTGCGGTGTATTCAACTGCCGACAAAGATTCTCTTCATGTAAAGTTTGCAGATGAAGCTATTTGTATTGGTCCGCCTGCAAGTAAAGATAGTTATTTAAATATTGCTCACATTATAGCAGCCGCTGAAATTACCAATGCAGATGCTATTCATCCCGGCTATGGCTTTTTAAGTGAAAATGCTCGTTTTTCTGAAATTTGTAAACTCAATAAAATAAAGTTTATTGGACCATCACCTGAAATGATAAATGCAATGGGTGATAAAAACAATGCAAAAGAAACCGCCAAAAAAGCAGGAGCCCCTGTAATTCCGGGTTCAGATGGATTATTAGAAAATGTAGAACATGCAAAATCAGTAGCAAAAGAAATTGGTTATCCGGTTATCTTAAAAGCCACTGCTGGCGGTGGAGGAAAAGGTATGCGTGTGGTTTGGGAAGAAAGTCAAATAGAAAGTGCTTTTAATACTGCTACTACTGAGGCACAAGCGGCATTCGGAAATGGAGCCGTTTATATGGAAAAATTTATTGAAGAACCTCGCCACATTGAAATTCAAGTGGTTGGTGATCAGTATGGAAAAGTATGCCATTTATCTGAAAGAGATTGTTCTATTCAAAGAAGACACCAGAAATTAGTTGAAGAAACGCCTTCTCCTTTTATGACACCTGAACTAAGAGATAAAATGGGTGAAGCTGCTATTAAAATTGCTTCTGCAATAAATTATGAAGGTGTTGGTACCATTGAATTTTTAGTGGATAAACATGGGAATTTTTATTTCATGGAAATGAACACTCGTATTCAGGTAGAACATCCTATTACAGAAGAAGTAATTAACTATGATTTAATACGGGAACAAATTCTTGTAGCTGCAGGTGTGCCTATTTCTGGAAAAAATTACTATCCACAATTACACGCCATAGAATGCCGTATCAATGCAGAAGATCCATTTAATGATTTTAGACCCTCACCCGGTAAAATCACTACCCTTCACACTCCGGGCGGACACGGTGTAAGAGTCGATTCACATATTTATAGTGGTTATACGATTCCTCCTTATTACGATAGTATGGTTGGAAAACTCATCACGGTAGCACAAACAAGAGAAGAAGCCATTGCTAAAATGCACAGAGCATTAAGTGAATATGTCATTGAAGGTATTAAAACGACCATTCCTTTCCATTTAAAACTTATGGAAAACGAACAATTTAAAAAAGGAAACTATTCTACTAAGTTTCTTGAGGAATGGAACTTCAAAGAAGCTTGATTAGTTTTGAGTGTTTAGTTTTTAGTTTTTAATTTTGAGTTTTGATTTGTAAATATTCAATGCTCAATTTTTTTAATAGGCAAGTATTATCGAAATTTTCGTTAATGCGAAGACGACAGTCCGAAGCAATCTCATGAGAGATAGGGAATATGCTTTTGAGATTGCTTCGCTTCGCTCGCAATGACGACATAAAAAATGAGATTATTTCGCTACGCTCGCAATTACTGGATAACTCAAAACTTAAAAAAATTTAAACCTTAAATTTATTTCTTTTCCTTTAAAAATTTTTCAGAAACTTTATGTATATAGGGTTTTATAGGTCTGAATTTGAAGTTTAATGTTTCCTTGATTAAAGAATTATTGTAATAATTTTTCATAAATGCTCCCTGTACGGTGGCTTTTGTAAAATTAGGTTCATATTTTGGGTTTAATAAACTTACCATAAATTCTGCAGTTCTTGCTATTTGTAACATCCATGGTTTTGCCTCGTATTTTGGTAATGGTTTTGATAGCGATAAATGCAATTCTTCCAAAATTTCTTTAAATGAATAATTATTTTCAACTAAAATAAATCTTTTTCCAAAAATTTGTTTTTCAATTAATTGAATCATTACTTCAGCAACATCTTCCACTGAAACATATCCTGTAATACCAGTTGTATAAAAAGGAATACCCTTACTTGCTTTTTTTACAAGCATGCCCCATCCACTATTCCAGTTTCCTGCACCTACTATAATTCCTGGATTTACGATTACGGCTTTTAAACTTTCTTCTATTCCTCTCCAAACCTCACATTCGCCCAGATATTTTGATAAAGCATACACATACTCATATTTTCCTGCCTGCCATATTGTTTTTTCTGTAATGTTATTGTGCTCAAATTGATTTAATAATGCGGCAATTGAACTTACATAACAAAATTTTATATCTGTATCTATACAAACATTTACAAGGTTTTCGGTAATTTTTACATTAGTTTGTATGATTTCTTGGCGACGACTGTCATTAAATGAAACTAATCCTGCACAATGGTATATTTCAGTAATCTGATAAGTTTTGATAATTTCTTCTATTTCAACAGGATTGTAAAAATCAATTTCTATCCAGATAATCTTTTGAAAATAATTATCAACATTATCAAAATAATAAGAAAGGATTTTTTTTGTTACTTCTAAATTACTTGTTTTTCGCTTAGCAGCAATGACTTTAAAATTTTCATCTTTGTATTTTTGAAACAATTTAGCTATTAAATGACTTCCTAATAATCCAGTTGCACCTGTAATTAAAATCATATATAATTAACTTTATCCATTTTTATACCCTGCTAAAAATACTATTACACAAGAAAAAACTCCAATTGCCCATCCACTTAATACTTCTAAAAAATTATGAGCTCTAACTATCATTCTTAATGCCATTATTAAGCTACTTATCATAACTGATATAAATACATATTCCAAAAAATCACTTTTGAAAATTAAAATTAAACTCGCAAAAAAACCTGTAACCGCACCCATTCCAGCAGAATGAATACTCAGTTTAAATGTGTTGTTTGTTAATAATGATGATAAAAGCATAATAAATGAAGTAACCGCAACTAATAAAATTGATGGCTTAAAAAAATTATGTGCATAAACATTTCTGAACATATAAAAAACGAACCAATAATAAATACCTAATAATAAAAAAAAATATCGCCTGTCTTTTACAGAATCTAACAAAATACTATTTACAACCGAAAAAATCTTTGAAATAAATAATATTACTAAAGGAACAGCCACTGTTAATAAACCGTATAATAATAACCATTTTAATTTTAAATCAGAAGCAATGAAAAAAGAATAAATTGTGGGCTCTACAGGTAGTGGAAAATAAAAATACCAAATCATTAAATACAAAGGTAAAAACACAGGGTGAGTAATTACACTTAATCCAAAAAGAAAATTTGATAAAAATTTAGTCATCCTTATTTCAATTGATAGGTTAATTGCTGAATAATTTTTGATACAGGTAATTTATTTTTGCCAAAAACAATTTGATAAACTGCTTCTGTAATAGGCATAAATACATTGTATTGCCTGTTGATTTCATAAACACATTGTAATGCATAATAACCTTCTGCAATCATATTCATTTCTAATTGTGCTTGTTTTACTGAATATCCTTTTCCGAGCATTACTCCAAAAGTTCTGTTCCTGCTAAATTGCGAATATGCAGTAACTAACAAATCACCTAAATAAGCCGAATCGTTAATATCTCTGTTAATGGGATGAACAGCATCTACAAATCTTTTTATTTCTTGAATAGCATTGCTAATCAATACTGCCTGAAAATTATCTCCATAATTCAATCCATGACAAATACCAGCTGCAATAGCCATAATGTTTTTCAAAACAGCAGCATATTCAGTGCCATAAATATCATCACTTGGTGTAACTCTAATAAATTCACAAGATAATAATTTACTAAATTCTTCTGCAAATGGAATGTTTTGAGATGACATTGTTAAATATGATAATCTTTCCATTGCAACTTCTTCGGCATGGCAAGGACCTGTAATAACACCAATGTATTGATATTCTATATTATGAACTTTATTGAGATAATCTCCTACTATCAAATTATATTCTGGCACAATGCCTTTAACTGCAGATACAACAAATTTATTTTGAAAATTAAATTTTTGAATACTTTGATGAAGAAATGCAGAAGGATGTGCAAGCAAAATGCAATCACATTTTTTTTCTAATGTTGATAAATCATTAGTTAATTGAATAAAATTTAAATCTAATTCTACGTCGCTTAAATAACGTGGATTATGATGATGTTCTAATATAAACTCAATATCTTCTTGTTTTGGAAAATGCCAGATAACAGAGATTTTGTTGTGGGTTAAAATCTTTACTAATGCAGTAGCCCAACTTCCATAACCAATTATTCCAATTTGCTGAATCATTCCATCAAAATATAATGGGCAAATTAAAGCAAAATAAGTGCTAATAAAAAATGATAGATGATGAATTTATTTCATTAATTGAAACTGTATTAAAGTTTGATTATGGAGTTACAAAGAAAGAAATTTAAAACTTAAAAAAAATAAAAGAAGAAATACAAATAAATTTGTCGGGCTGACTGGACTTGAACCAGCGACCTCTCCCACCCCAAAGGAGTGCGCTACCAACTGCGCCACAGCCCGAATCCTATAATTTTCGCCGCAAATATAGATAATACATTCTAAATTTTACAAGTATTTATTTAGAATTCTTCTACATCAATTTTTTCTTTTTACTCTATTAATCATAACAAAATATTAAAATCATCTGCATCTAAATAAGCAGGAAATTTTTCACGGAAAGATTTTAATTCATTAATATCTATTTTTGCTACTTTAATTACATCATTGTCTTCACAATCCACTATACATTCACCTTTAAAGTTTATTGCCATACTTTGTCCATTATATTCTTTATGAGTTCCATCTATTCCTATTCTATTCACTCCAACTACATAAGATAGATTTTCTATGGCACGAGCAAACAAAAGTTTTTTCCACGCATCAATCCTCACCTGCGGCCAATTAGCCACATAAATTAATACATCATAAAATTCATTATTTACATTAAATCTATTTCTGCTCCACACGGGGAATCGCAAATCGTAACAAATCAATGGAAAAAATTTCACACCTTTGTATTCACAAATTATTTTACTTTTTCCTGATGAATAATGTTTATGTTCTTCTGCCATTCTAAACAAATGTCTTTTATGATAAAATTGAAACTTACCATCTGGATAAGCCCACAATAATGTATTGTAATAAGAATCATTTTCTTTTGTAATAAAACTTCCTGTTAAACAAGATTTTTTTTCAGATGCCATTTGAAGCATCCATTCTGTGGTTTTTTCTCCAATGTTTTCAGCAAATTTTTGGCTATTCATCGTAAATCCAGTTGTAAACATTTCTGGTAATACAATTACATCTGTATTTTCATTTAATGATTTTATTTTTTCTGAAAAGTGTAAAAAATTTTTTTCTTTGTTTTCCCAGTAGATTTCAGATTGTATTAGAGCAATGTTCATGAGTTAATATTTTGAGCAAAGGTAGTAAATTTGATATTTTTGATAAATTTGATTTTTGAGAAAAAATTTTGAAAAAAAATTTGGAAGTTCAGAAGTATTTTACCTATATTTGCGGCTCCAAAATAGATGGCCCGTTCGTCTAGGGGTTAGGACGCATCCCTTTCACGGATGAAACACGGGTTCGATTCCCGTACGGGCTACGACTTAAAAATCCCACCTTTCAGTGTGGGATTTTTTTATTCTGTAAGTTACTGTATTAATTTTGATTTTAGAAAAATTTTTTCTTTGTTTTGAAAACATTTCCTTATATTTCCGCCAAAATTTAAATTATGAAAACAACACTATTCACTGTAGGTGCTATTTGCACCGTATTAAGTGTAAGTGCTCAATTACCTGTAAGCACTACACCACAAAACAAAAAAGCAGTATTGGAAGAATTTACCGGAATACACTGCGGTTATTGTCCTGATGGTCACAAAATTGCTACCAACATTTACAATGCGGACCCTAATAATGTTGTACTTATCAACATTCACACTGGCGGTTATGCTACTCCTTCTGCTGGCGAACCAGATTTTAGAACAAGTGACGGAAATAGTATTGCTGCAATGCCTGGAATGGGAATTACGGGTTATCCAACTGCAGACATCAATCGTACAATTGTAACAGGCACTGCAATTACTACCACTAATCGTAGTCAATGGCCAACCTATGTAAATACCATTAAATCTCAGCCAGCATATTGTAATGTTGCTCTACAAGGCACATTAGATGCACAAACTCGTGTTCTTACAGTTCAGGCAGAAGTTTATTATACTGCAAATAGTCCAGTTTCTACCAATTCTCTAACAATTGTATTATTGGAAAATAATATACCAGGACCCCAATCTGATTATGGCAACTTCAATCCAACAAATTGGTTTCCTGATGGAACATACAAACACAACCATGTCTTGAGAAAAGTTATCACACCTACCTTTGGCGTACCAGTATCGCCTACAACTGCTGGTTCTTTATTTTCAACAACAGTTACTTATACAGTACCTACTCAATATCCTGCTACTGGTTCTTATACTACTCCATGTTTATTAGGAAGATTAGAGTTAGCAGCATTTGTTACTCAAACTAATACATTAACTATCAACGCTGCTCATGGTCCGATTTATATTACTAATATACCCAATCAAAGAGATATAGCAGTTTCAAACTTATCTTCTGAAACGGAAGTATGTGCCGGAGTGATAAATCCTAAATTTTGGTTTACAAATAATGGAAGTGATACAGCAACTACAATAACATTTACTTATGCTGTGAACGGTGGTTCTCCTTCTACTTATACATGGAATGGAATGTGCCCACCTTACAATCAACAACTTATTACAATTAACAATATCAATTTTACTCCACTTCCAACATCTAATACGCTTCAAATTGGTGTTGCTTCTGTAAATAATAATACTGACCAAAATAATGTAAATGATATAGTTACAAAAGTTATTCCTACAGCAACTCTTATTGCTCCAAGTATCAATATGCAAATGGATTTTACACAAGATCAATATGGTACTGAAATACAATGGCAAGTTATTGAAGAATCAACTGGTATAGTAGTTGCACAAGATGGACCATGGAGTGATTTGTCAGCCGCAGGAACATTATTACATACTAAAACTTTCACATTAGTTCCTAATACCTGTTATAAATTAGTAATTACAGATGCTTATGGAGATGGTGCATGCTGCTCTTATGGCAATGGTAGTTATAATTTAAAATCTAATGGTAATAGTATTTTTTCAGGCCCTGCAAGTTATGGTAAAGGTTTGACTAAATGGTTTAAAACAGATGTTAATGCTTCTGTTTCTAATAATGTTTCTTTAAATGACATGGTTTCTATTTATCCAAACCCCGCTAATGAGAAAGTAAATATTTTTATCAACTCTCCAAAAGAAGAAACAATAAAAATCAATGTTATTAATGCTCTTGGACAAGTAATTTATTCATCTGAAAAAGAAGTATTAGGCGAACAAACAATTCAAATTAATACCAAAAATTTTGCTGAAGGTATTTATCATATCAATATCCAATCTTCTAATAGTAAGTTTAACAAAACTATTAGCGTTACCCACTAAACTTTAATACCATGAAAAAAATAATTTTTCTCTCATTTTGTATCTTGAATTATCTGATGATTTTTTCACAAAGCAGTATTTACCTTGTTTCTACAAATAATGCAATGACTTCCACCATTTCTGTAATAAGTAATGGTGGAACTTTTACTTTAACATCAACTGCATCTTCTAATGATGTTCCTGCAAAATTCCGTTTTTACAATATCAATTCAACCAATACTTATACCTATAATGTATTAAGGACTATTAAGTCCATTAATACGCAAGGGGTTAATACTGCTACAACTTATTTTTGTGTTGGAGCAACTTGTTTGCCACCTTCTGCAAATACATTAACCAATCCCGGCGATTATATTGTGTTATCTCCTGGCTCTTATGAAGCATTGATTACCTATTTCAGTGAACTTTCTACCATTGGCTATTCAGAAATTTATTACAAAATTTTCAATGTTAATGACCCTAATGACACACTCAGTTTTACAATGGCCTATAATCCTACATTAAGTGTAAAAGAAAATTCCCGTTTAATTGAAAATGTGTCTATTTTCCCTGTTCCTGCAAATGAAAATGTAAGTATTCAGGCAAAAGTAAATTCACCAATTGAAGTAAAATTGACTTTATATAATATCCTTGGGCAATCATTATTCGTACAAAAAATAAAACTTAATGAAGGCACATTCAAAAAAAACATTGATATTTCTACCCTTCCCGATGGCACATATTTCTTAAATTTACAGAATGTAATAACTGGAGAAAATATCTTATCACAAAAAATTATTGTAAATAAACCATAATCGTAATGGTTTAAATAAAAAATGAGAAAACTTTCTCTTAAAAAATTATCAATTCTTTTACTCATAATCCCGATGTATTCTTGCATCGGGATTTTATATTCTCAGAGTATAAACTATTATCAACAAAAATTTCAAAAGTATCTAAATCTTGAACATCAATTAGATGATGTTGTTGTATTCAATACAGATAAAATAGTTTTGAAAAATGCTGATGGAAAAGATGAGATTACTATTTACAAAGATGAAATTCCTTTTATCAGTAAATTATTAGAAGCAGAAAAATTAGATGAATTAGAAAAATTTTTTCTTAAAAAACAAAATCTTCTTCTTCCTAAAAGAGCAATAGACAGTATTTTAATTTCAATTGATGAAATTTATAGTTTTAATAAAAAAAATCATTTGCCCCTTTCGGGTATAAGAATTGCCATTGATCCGGGACATTTTGCGTATGATTTGCAAACTGCAAAAATTGAACAACGACTTTTATATTTTACTCATAATGAAAGTAATCAAAAAAAAGACACTATTAAATTGATTGAAGGGCAACTCACTTATTTAACAGCAATAGTATTAGCAGACAAATTATCCGAACAAGGTGCTGAGATATTACTAACAAGACACAAAGCCGATCACACTGCTTTTGGAATGAGTTTTAATGAGTGGATTAGTAAAAGGAAAAATATAGTATTAGATAGTTTATTATCCATCAATGAAATTTCAAAAGAAAAGTATCAAAAATTAAAATCATGCAGCAAGCAACAGTTTTTTAATTTATTTTTCAGAGAATATGAACTTTTGCAAAGGGCTAAACTCATTAACGATTTTAATCCTCATCTTACCATTATTATTCATTACAATGTAGATGAAAAAAACAGTCCATGGAAAAAAGCAAGTCCAGCAAATTACTCCATGTGTTTTATTGGCGGTGCATTTGATGCAAAAGATTTAGAAAAAATGTCTAATAAAATTCACTTTTTACGATTATTATTAACCAATCAAATAGAAAATAGTGAAAAAATAAGTAGTTTCACAATACAAAATTTTGAAAATAAACTCAGCGTAAATGCCGCTAAAAAAGAAGATGCTAAATATCTGCAAACAGTATGTATTCCAACATCTAAAAATGGTGTTTATTGCAGAAATCTTTTGCTTACAAAGTATGTTATTTCTCCACTTGTATATGGAGAAAGTATGTGTCAGGATAATTACAATGAATGTATTGCTCTTTCTAAAAATAACTACCAATATAAAAACTGGAAAATACCTTACAGAGTATATGAAGTAACAGATGCTTATTTTCAATCAACTATGAAATATTTTCAGGAACATTATTTAAAGGAAATTTCATCAAACAAATAATTTTATAGCACTAAATTATTTATTACATTTGCAAGCCACTATATTATTTTTTCAAAATCTCAAACTATGAAAAAAATTATCAATACTCCAAAAGCACCAGCTCCAATAGGTCCATACAATCAAGCAGTAATTGTAGGAGATACAATGTATGTTGCTGGACAAATTGCTATGGATTTAAATTCTAAACAACTTATCAAAACCAATAATATCCGTGAAGAAACTAAAATTGTAATGGATTATATCAAAGAAATTTTAGCAGCCGCTGGCTTAACTTATGACAATGTAGTAAAAGTAACTATATTTTTAAGTGATTTGAACAACTTTCATCATGTCAATGAAGTTTATTCAACTTACTTTTCAGGTGATTTTCCTGCCCGTGCTACCATTGAAGCAAAACGACTTCCAAAAGATGCTAATATTGAAATTAGCGTGGAAGCCCGTATTTTCTAATTGATTCAATTACTTTATCTATAATTTTTTCCCAAACAAAGTTTTGGATGTGTTGAAGTGCTGCCAACTTTTTAGATTGCAGCACTTCTTTTTTTTCTGAACAAATTTGAATTAGCACATTAGTTAAACTTTCCACATCATTGTTTTCTAATAAATATCCTGTTTTATCATTCACCAATAAACTTACAGCACCTACATTTGTAGCAACCACCGTTAATCCATTTGCCATTCCTTCTACAATAACATTTGGCATTCCTTCTGAATAACTTGGCACAACCAGTACATCTGACTGACGAATAATAGATTGAATCTTTTCAAACTCATTTATCTTACCATAATATTTTACCTTATTATTATTTATTTGTAACCTTGTTGGAATATCACCAATAAAATGAAATTGAAATTCAATGTTTTTTTCAATTAACTTTTGAATAACCACATTTAAATTTTCAATGCCTTTTCTTTTTTCATACCTGCCAACAAAAACAAATCTTACAGGATGATGATACTCTGTGCATGTTTCATAAATTAATTGCTTTTCAATGCCTGTAGGTATTTCCACAATTTTTTCTAATGGAACATTCAAAACTTCTGATAATAATGTTGTTATTTTACCTCCATAAGAAAATACCACATCAGCATTTTGTGTTACAAATTTTGCAGGTATTCTTAAAGCATAATGTTGTAGTTTTGTTTTTAAATCTGGTGCATATTGATACATTTCATATCCGTGAAGTTTAATACCTATTTCAGGAAAATTATTTTTTTTATGCTTTAGCAAATACCATGCTGTAAAACCCTTAGAATAAATAAAATCAAAGGTCTGAATATCTTTTATCAAATGCTCATAAATTCTTTTTGAATACCTGTATGATTCCAACAAATAAAAGCCCGGATAATGAGAAACAAAATCAAATGGAATTTTTACAAACTCAATATTTTTTAATTCATCTTTTGTAAAAACTATTTCTAATTTTTCAGCATAATCTTTTTCACTTTCAGGATGAATACAATGATACACTCTTATTTTACAATCTCTTTGGGCAAGATATTTAATTAAAAAAAATGAATGTCTTTGCATTCCGCCTATCACAAAGGGATATATACCATCGGTTAATACTGCTATTTTCATCTGAAATTGTTTATTTATTTGTTACTATTCAGCACCTTTCTGTATTCATTTTCATATTTTTCTTTTGTAAAATATTGAATAGCCAATTGATGTATTCTATTCTTTTCTGATTCATCAATCTTATTTAAATCATCTTTAATTGAACTATTTGAAACAATTATTCCACAATTATGCTTTCTACAAAAATCAGTATAATCTCCTAAATTTTCAGATATTATTACCTTTAGCCCACAAACAAGATATTCTGCAAACTTCACTGGCGAAGCCACTTTGTTTGTTATACTTTGTTCTCTGACCAACCACCCATAATCTGCTATTACCAAATAATCAAAAACTTCATCAACCGATACACTTTTTTGAAAAACTCTATCTGGAAACTTTTTGTAACACATAAATTTTTCAACATCATGATTACCTAAAAACAATAATTTGACTTTGGATGATTTATTTAATAATTCCAAAAATAAAATATCTGATTCTACCATTGATTGCCATCCTGCCGATGAACCTGAAAATACTACAATAACATCATCTTCTACAAAGCCCATTTTTTGACGCAATGATAAAACAACTGATTTTTCAGGAATGTTACGGATAAATTTTTTTGACAATGTACATGGAATGACAACATAATCATTATCAATATAACCATAATTTTCCTTCCAGTAATTTACTAATGCTTGCGAGACGGCTATTCTAAAAGAAGCGTACATCACTGCTTTGAATTCTAATGAATAAACTTTATCAATTAATTTTTTATCTTCAGGAAAAAGATATTCTTCAAATTCCGACTTATAAGCTCCACGCCCATCAAAAATTATTTTATTTAGCAATCCTATTTTTTTAAATGGATAAAATAAATCAAATGCAAATATTCCTCTACAAATGACACTACTTTTGTAAAATATTAAAATTAAAAAAAATGCAAATATTCTATTCCATTGCCAATTATGAATGCCGGGAAACATTGGAATTACAATTGAATAAGGATACAATGATTTTATTTTTTTTCTGTTAGAAAAAAAATTTCGTAAGGACACAAAAGAAATCAAACGAATTTTTTGATGTGATAATTTGTTCAGATATTGAATAACATCTATTACCTGACTTTCAAATATACCACCTGGATAATCATTAAATGTAATATACAACATTTCCCTTCTTTCAGGGCTTAAATTAAAGGAAATTTTTGATATAAGATTTTTATCAATCCTATTACAAGGTAAGGGTGTATGGCGATACGACCCTACTTATTACTAAAATCACTTCACCTCCCTTCTCTTCATAACAAAAAATTACCTATACTTGCCAAAAAAATTCAAATTGTTTTTTTATGAAAATAATCATCACAGGTGGAGCGGGATTTATAGGCACTCATGTAGTAAAACTTTTTGTCAAAAAATATCCTCATTATCAAATCTACAATTTAGATGCTCTTACTTATGCAGGTAATCTTGCTAATCTCAAAGACATTGAGCATTTACCAAATTATCATTTCATCAAAGCTGATATTACAGATGAAAAAACTATCCAAAAGATTTTTTCTGAAATTCAACCAAATGCAGTTATTCATCTCGCCGCCGAAAGCCATGTAGATAGAAGCATTTCAAATCCTAATCAATTTGTACTCACTAATGTTTTAGGAACAATCAATTTACTTAATGCTTGCAGAAACTTAAAAGATTTCCAATTATTTTATCACATCAGCACAGATGAAGTATATGGATCATTAGGGGAAACAGGTTATTTTACAGAAAAAACACCATACGACCCTCGCAGCCCTTATAGTGCTTCAAAAGCATCATCAGACCATTTTGTAATGGCTTATTATCACACTTATCATTTGCCCGTCAAAATTTCTAATTGCTCTAATAATTACGGACCATATCAATTTCCTGAAAAACTCATTCCTCTTTGTATCAATAATATCATCAATGAAAAACCTTTACCAATTTATGGTAAGGGTGAAAATGTAAGAGATTGGCTCTATGTTGAAGATCACGCAAAAGCCATTGATTTAATTTTTCATAAAGGAAAAGTCGGAGAAACATACAACATCGGCGGAAATAGCGAAAAGAAAAATATTGAAGTCGTAAAAACACTTTGCAGGATATTAAACAAAAAAATGAACAAACCTGATGGTTACTACGAAAAACTTATCACTTTTGTAAAAGACAGAGCAGGACACGATTTAAGATATGCTATTGATTTTACTAAACTTAAAACAGAACTCGGTTGGCAACCTTCTGTAACTTTTGAAGAAGGTATTGAAAAAACTATTGATTGGTATCTTGCTAATACTGAATGGTTAAATAGTGTTACTTCTGGTGAATATCAATCTTATTACGAAAAACAATACCTACATCGTTAAGCATTTATGGATATTTCAAATCTTTCTTTTTTAGTTACTGGTGGTGCTGGGTTTATTGGGTCTCATATTGCAGAAGCACTCATTCAAAATGGTGCCAAAAAAGTTTTTGTTTTAGATAATCTATCAACAGGTAATATCAATAACATACAGCATTTAAAACAAATTCATTTCATTCAGGCAGATATTAATGATAGTCAAACATTAAATAATATTCTTCCTGAAATTGACATAATATTTCATCTTGCAGCATTGGGTTCAGTAAACAGAAGTGTAGAAAATCCATTAGCCACACATTTTGCTAACTCAACAGGATTTCTCAACATTTTAGATAATGCTCAAAAGCACAAGGTCAAAGGAATTATTTATGCTTCATCTTCTTCTGTTTATGGAGATAATAATCATTTACCAAAAGTAGAAGAAAAAACAGGCACACCACTCTCACCTTATGCTGTAACAAAAATTACAAATGAACTTTATGCAAAAGTATTTTGGAAATTACATCAATTGCCCATTATAGGATTAAGATATTTTAATGTATTTGGTCCTCATCAAAATCCTAATGGTGCTTATGCTGCGGCCATTCCTTCTTTTATTCAAAAAATGATTAATAATGATGATATTTACATTCACGGAACAGGCGAACAAAAAAGAGATTTTACTTACATTCAAAATGTGGTGCATGCTAATTTACTTGCAATGCAAGCTATTCTCAATCATTCAACAGATGCCTTTGGACAAGTAATGAACATTGGTTGTCATCAATCTGTAAGCATCAACGAAGTATTTAAAATTTTAGCACAAAAACTGTCATATAAAAAACAACCCATTTACACTGCCCCACGCAAAGGAGATATTTTTGAATCATTAGCAGATATTTCAAAAGCAAAAAATCTTATTCATTATCAACCACAAGTATTTTTTGAAGAAGGCATTGATAAAACCATTGCATATTACATTAAAAAATCTTGAAAAAGTAGCATTTATTTTATTACTAAATTAACCCCAAAATTTTACAAATATGTATGGATCATTTCAACAACATTTACAAAAAATTTTATCTGAAATAGAAGAAAGTGGATTATTCAAAAGAGAAAGAATTATTGCATCAGAACAAGGTGCTGTCATTAAATTAGCCAATGGCAAAGAAGTTATTAATTTTTGTGCAAATAATTATTTAGGATTATCTTCTCATCCAAAAGTGAAAGAAGCTGCTAAAAAAACGATTGACACACGCGGATACGGAATGTCCAGCGTACGCTTTATTTGCGGCACACAAGATATTCACAAAGAATTAGAACAAAAAATTGCAAAGTTTTTAGGAACTGAAGACACGATTTTATATGCAGCTGCCTTTGATGCTAATGGTGGCGTGTTTGAACCATTATTTACAGAAGAAGATGCTATTATTTCAGATGAACTAAACCATGCTTCTATTATTGATGGCGTTCGCTTGTGCAAAGCCCAAAGATATCGCTACAAAAATTGCGATATGAATGATTTAGAAGAACAACTCAAAAAAGCACAAGCCCAAAGATTTAGAATCATTGTAACAGACGGCGTGTTTAGTATGGATGGATTTGTAGCACCTTTAGATAAAATTTGTGATTTAGCCGAAAAATATAATGCACTGGTAATGGTAGATGAAAGCCACGCTACTGGATTTATTGGAAAAACAGGCCGCGGCACTATTGAATTGAAAAATGTAATGGGAAGAGTAGATATAATTACTGGAACATTAGGAAAAGCATTGGGCGGTGCTATGGGTGGATTTACAACTGGCAGAAAAGAAATTATTGAAATGCTTCGTCAGAGATCTCGTCCTTATTTATTTAGTAATTCATTAGCACCACATATTGTAGGAGCATCTATTGCTGTTTTTGATTTATTAAGTGAAACAACAGAACTACGAGATAAATTAGAATGGAATATCAACTATTTCAAAAAAGGAATAAAATCTGTTGGATTAGATATAAAAGACGGAGATAGTGCTATTGTTCCTGTAATGCTTTATGATGCTAAACTATCGCAAATCTTTGCAGATAAGTTATTAGATGAAGGTATTTATGTCATTGGATTTTTCTATCCAGTAGTGCCAAAAGGTCAAGCCAGAATCAGAGTTCAACTTTCTGCTGCACACGAAAAAGAACATTTAGACAAAGCCATTGCCGCATTTGAAAAAGTTGGAAAAGAATTAGGAGTAATTAAGTGAAAAGTGAAGAGTGAAAAGTGAAAAGTGAAGAGTGAATCTTGAGCATTGAGTGCTGACGATTTTGTTTTACAAAATGTTAGCATGCCGACCAATAGCGTCGGCACAACGAGTATTGAATATTTAAAAAAAATAATAACTCAGTAAGATTAATATATGAACAATTCAACATCTACATTATCAAAAATACTTATTTCTCTTATCTTTGCAGTGCTTATTATTGCCGCATTGTATTTAGGATATTATACTGGCTCTCAATATAATGTTAATTCAAATTACTCTACAACCGAGGAAGATAAGTTAAACTTAATTCTCAACTACATAAAAGACAATTATGTAGATACTGTAAATATAGATCAACTTCAAAATGACGCCATCGCTGCTCTACTCCATCAATTAGACCCACATTCTGATTTTATTCCAGCTCAGGATTTTTCAGGTATAAAAGAACAAATGGAAGGAAATTTTCAAGGTATTGGTATTGAATTTAATATAATCAAAGATACGGTAAGAGTTATTCAAACCATTAGCAATGGTCCATCTGAAAAAGCAGGAATAATGGCTGGTGATAAAATTGTTTATGTAGATGATTCTTTATTTGTAGGACCAAAAATTAATAATCAAAAAGTATTTAATAAACTGCGTGGTAAAAAAGGGACAAAGGTTAAACTTGGTATTATTAGATCTGGCATTAAAGAAATTTTAAATTTTACAATAGAAAGAGATGAAATTCCTATTTACAGTGTAGATACTTATTATATGCTAAACAAAGATATTGGATATATCAGGATAGACCGCTTTGCTCAAAATACAGTGAAAGAATTTGAACAAAGTATGAAAACATTATTATCCAAAGGAATGAAAAAACTTGTATTAGATTTACGAGATAATCCCGGCGGAATTTTAGATGCCGCTATAAAAATTGCAGACCACTTTTTACCCGACGGAACAACCATTGTTTATACAGAAGGAAGAAAATATCCAAAAAAAGTTTACAAAGCCACATCTGAAGGATTATTTGAAACACAGCCATTGGTAATTCTTATCAATGAAGGCTGTGCCAGTGCCAGTGAAATTGTAGCAGGGGCTATTCAAGACAATGACAGAGGAATAATTGTAGGCAGAAGAAGTTTTGGAAAAGGTTTGGTTCAAGAACAATTAGATTTGCCCGATGGTTCTGCCATTCGCCTGACTATTGCTAAATATTATACACCAACAGGCAGATGTATTCAAAAACCATACAAAAAAAACAATCTTGATGAGTACTATATGGAAGAATATGAAAGATATGTGAATGGTGAAATCGTAAAATTAGATAGCACTAAATTAGACACTACTCAAAAATTTATTACGCCAAAAGGAAAAATAGTATATGGTGGAGGGGGCATAGTACCTGATGTGTTTATTCCAGCAGATACAAACATTCATAATTCCAAAATCAATAAATTTTTACTAAGCGGATGTATTCAGCAATATGCTTTTTCAACTGTTGATAAAAATAAAAAAAGTTTGCTTCAAATGTATCCGCAATCAAATGATTTTATTGAAAGATATTCTATTGATGATAAAATGATTAAAGATATGATGTATTACTGCCATTCACAAAACACCAATCTTAATTCACAAGAAAATATGAAATTAAAAACTTTTCTAAAAGCATATATTGGCAGAATTATTTATGGAAGCAGTGCCTATTATCCAATACTAAACAAGTCAGATAATTTCATTTTAAAATCTGTTGAGATTCTGAATAAAGAAGTAGAGTAATTCTTTAAAATTTTAGCAATTATTTTTACCAATCATTTTTACTTTGATTTAAAATAAAAACTCCACGCATTTTTTGTGCGTGGAGTGATATGTTTTTGATTTTTGAAATATAAACTATTCGTTAGATGTTGATTCAGAAGTGTTAGTATTTTCTGAATTTGTATTGGTTTCTGCAGATTTATTTTCAGCAGATTTTGCTTTTGATTTAGACCCACGACGAGTTCTTGTTTTCTTACCTGTTTTAGCTGATTTGTTATTAGTATAAATTTCATTGAAATCTACTAATTCAATCATTGCCATTTCAGCGGCATCTCCTTTACGATTTCCAATTTTAATAATGCGGGTATACCCTCCATTTCTGTTTAATACTTTCTCTCTTACCTCATCAAAAAGGGCTTTAACACCTTCTTTATTTGATAATCTAGAAAACACAATTCTTCTGTTATGCGTTGTATCTTCTTTTGCTCTTGTAATAAGTGGTTCAACATAAACTCTAAGAGCTTTTGCTTTTGCAAGAGTTGTAAATATTCTTTTATTTACAAACAGTTGAGTGGCTAAGTTTGCCAACAATGCTTTTCTGTGTGATGCTGTTCTACTTAAATTATTTATTTTATCTCCGTGTCTCATAATATTATTTTTTAATTATTTTTTATCAAGATATTTAGATACATTCATGCCAAATTGTAAACCTTTACTTTGAAGTAATTCTTCCAATTCTGCCAATGATTTTTTACCAAAATTTCTGAATTTTAATAAGTCATTTTTATTAAAAGAAACTAACTCACCTAAAGTTTCTACATCAGCAGATTTTAAACAATTCAATGCTCTTACAGAAAGGTCTAAATCTACAAGTTTAGTTTTTAACAACTGACGCATTTGAGCATCTTTTTCATCAGATACATTAGATTCTTTTTTAAGTTCTTCTTCAAAAGTCATTTTTTCATCAGAGAATAATAAGAAGTGTTGAATAAGTATTTTTGCAGCTTCAGTAAGTGCCTCTTTTGGATGAATAGAGCCATCAGTAACAATTTCAATATTTAATTTTTCGTAATCGGTTTTTTGTTCAATACGGTAATTTTCAATAGAATATTTTACATGTTTAATTGGGGTATAAATTGCATCAATAAAAATAGTACCTTCGGGAACATCTTCTTTTTTATTTTCTTCTGCTGGAACATATCCTCTTCCTCTTTCTATTGTAAATTCCATTCTTAATTTTACATTTGGCTCACAATTAAAAATAACCAAATCTGGATTTAAAACTTCAAAACTGCTTAAAAATTTATTCAAATCGCCAGCAGTAAATTTATTTGAACCAGAAAAATTAACCATTACTTTTTCAAAATTTTCACCTTTAATTTGTTGTTTAAATCTAACTTTTTTAAGGTTTAAAACAATTTCTGTAACATCTTCTACTACACCTTTAATAGTAGAAAATTCATGTGGGACGCCTTCTATACGCACAGAAGTAATAGCATTACCTTCTAATGAAGAAAGTAAAATTCTGCGAATAGAATTGCCAATTGTAATACCAAATCCTGGTTCAAGGGGACGAAATTCAAATTGTCCCACTGTATCTGTGCTTTTTATTAAAATTACTTTATCTGGCTTGATAAAATTGAGTATTGCCATAGTTATTAAGTTTATTTGTTTTTTTAAAAATTTATCTATTTAAAGATTATTTAGAGTACAATTCAACTACAAGTTGTTCTTTAAAGTTTTCAGGTATTTGATTTCTTTCTGGTCTGTTGATAAATGTTCCTGTCATTGAAGATTTGTCAAATGCTAACCAAGGATAGTTATTTTGCGTACTTGCTAATGAATTAACAATAACATCCAAGGATTTTGATTTTTCTCTAACACCTACACTATCACCTGGTTTTAGAATATATGAAGGGATATTTACCACTTCACCATTTACTGTAATGTGTTTATGAGCAACTAATTGTCTTGCAGCCGCTCTTGAAGGAGCAAGTCCTAATCTATAAACAACATTATCTAATCTTGATTCTAATAATTTTAATAAATTATCACCAGTAATGCCAGGAAGATGAGATGCTTTTACAAACAAATTTTTAAATTGTCTTTCTAACAATCCGTAGGTATATTTTACTTTTTGCTTTTCCATTAATTGGACAGCATATTCAGATATTTTAGCTCTTTTTTTGGCTATTCCATGTTGTCCTGGAGGATAATTTTTTCTTTCTAACGCTTTATCAGGTCCAAATATAGGTTCTCTGAATTTCCTTGCAATTTTTGATTTTGGTCCGGTATATCTTGCCATAGTAATTTAATTTAATATTTTATTATACTCTTCTTTGTTTTGGAGGTCTGCAACCATTATGAGGAATAGGAGTAACATCAATAATTTCCGTTACTTCAATTCCTGCAGAAGCGATTGTTCTGATTGCGGCTTCTCTGCCAGCACCAGGTCCTTGAACATAAACTTTTACCTTACGAATGCCTGCATCAAAAGCTGTTTTAGCGGCATCTTGAGCAGCTAATTGTCCTGCATAAGGTGTATTCTTTTTTGAACCACGGAAGCCCATTTTTCCGGCAGAAGACCATGAAATTGGCTGCCCGTTGGCATTAGTAAATGTAACAATAATATTATTGAATGAAGTTGTAATGTGTGCTTCTCCCACTGCATCCACTTTTACGATACGTTTTTTAGCAGCGGCTTTTGCTGATGTAGTTTGTTGTTGCTTTGCCATAGATAAAAATTATTTAGTTGCCATTTTTTTGTTAGCGATAGTTTTTCTTTTACCTTTTCTGGTTCTTGCATTAGTTCTTGTTCTTTGACCTCTTACTGGTAATCCTTTTTTATGACGAGTACCTCTGTAACAATTAATATCAACCAATCGTTTGATATTTAATTGTACTTCAGAACGTAATTCACCTTCTACTTTATATTCATTACTAATAATTTGGCGAATTTTTGCTTGTTCATCATCAGTCCATTCTTCTACCTTTTTGAATGGGTCAATGTTTGCTTTTTTCAAAATTTCATTGGCTGAACTTCTGCCAATTCCATAAATGTAAGTAAGGGCTATAAACCCTCTTTTGTGTTTTGGTAATTCTATTCCTGCTATACGAGCCATATGTTATTTATTTTAAAGGGGGGCAAATATACAAAATTTATTTTTGTCTTTGTTTAAATTTTGGATTTTTTTTGTTGATGACATAAAGACGACCTTTTCTTCGAACTATTTTGCAGTCAGCACTTCTTTTTTTAATTGATACTCTTACTTTCATATTATTATAGTTTTTAGTTTTTAGTTTTGAAGAGTTGTTTATTGTTTATTATGTTCTTTCTAACTTATAACTGAATTTAAGATTTATATCTTGAAATGATTCTTCCTTTTGTTAAATCATAAGGGCTCATTTCAAGTTTAACTTTGTCTCCCGGTAAAATGCGAATGTAATTCATTCTCATTTTGCCAGAAATATGAGCAGTTACAATGTGACCGTTTTCTAATTCTACACGGAACATTGCATTGCTCAATGCTTCAATCACAGTTCCATCTACTTCTATATTAGATTGTTTTGCCATAGATTATTATGCTTGTTGCATCATTGCAGTTCCTCTACCTTTAATTCTGCCTGATTTCATTAATCCTTCGTAATGTCTATTTAATAAGTAGGTTTCTATTTGTTGTAAAGTATCTAATATAACTCCAACTAAAATGAGCAATGATGTGCCTCCATAAAAATCAGCAAAAGCACTATTGATGCCGAATAAAATGGCAATGGAAGGTAAAATCGCTACAATAGCAAGAAATATAGCACCTGGTAATGTAATTCTGGACATTACAGCATCAATAAACTCAGCAGTTGGTTTTCCTGGTTTAATGCCTGGGATAAATCCTCCATTTCTTTTCAAATCATCAGCAAGTTGAGTAGGATTAACCATAATTGCTGTATAAAAATATGTGAAAAGAATAATAAGCATTGCAAAAATAAAATTATACCAAAATCCATATCTTTCAGTAAAAATTCCGCCACTTCCCTGAGTATAACCTACAATAGCCGCAGGAATAAACATTATTGCCTGTGCAAAAATAATGGGCATAACGCCTGCTGTATTTACTTTTAATGGAATATATTGTCTTACACCTCCATATTGTTTGTTTCCAATAATTTTTTTTGCAAATTGAACAGGTATTCTTCTTGTACCCTGAACCAAAAGAATACTTCCCATAATGACTAATAGTAAAAATACGATTTCTAATAAGAATAAAATTAATCCACCACCCTGACTTTCTAATCTTGAACCAAACTCAGCAATAATGGCAAATGGTAATCTGGAAATAATACCCACCATAATAATCAATGAAATACCATTACCAATACCTCTGTCGGTAATTCTTTCACCAAGCCACATTACAAACATAGTTCCTGTAACTAATACTACAATGGATTGAAACCACCATAAAGTAGAAGGGTTAGTTACAGCACCAGGTACTGTATAAACCTGAGATGCTAAATATCCAGGGGCTTGTACGGCAGTAACTGCAATTGTTAAGAAACGGGTATATTGATTTAATTTTTTACGGCCACTTTCACCCTCTCTTTGTAATTTTTGAAAATAGGGAATTGCCATACCTAATAATTGGATAATAATAGATGCTGTGATGTATGGCATAATTCCAAGTCCAAAAATAGATGCACGAGAAAATGCACCACCTGCAAAAATATTAATTAATCCAATAATTCCACTTTGAGCATTAGCAGCTCTAAACTCATTTAAGGCAATAGAATTTACTCCGGGTAATACTATGTATGACCCTAATCTGTATATTGCAACAAACATTAGAGTTACAAGTATCCTTTGACGGAGTTCTTCTATTTTCCAGATATTTTGTATGGTCTCTAGTAATCTTTTCATTTAAGTAATTTATTTTTTGTTAAATGCAATGCAATTTAAGCATTTCATTTTACTTTTTTTAGGCAATAGAAATTAGAAATTATTTAATAACATTTACTGTACCTCCAGCTTTTTCAATTAATTCACTTGCTTTTTTAGAAAAAGCATGGGCAGTAATTGTAAGTGATTTTTTTATTTCTCCATTGCCCAATACTTTTACACGATCATTCTTATTGATAATACCTGATTCAATAAGTGTATCTAAATTGATATTTGTAGTATTTAATTTTTCAGCTATGCTTACAATTCTATCTAAATTGATAGGAACATATTCTACTCTATTGATATTTTTAAATCCAAATTTTGGAATTCTTCTTTGAAGAGGCATTTGACCACCCTCAAAACCTTTTTTTCTTTTGTAACCTGCACGAGATTGATTTCCTTTATGACCTCTTCCTGCAGTATCTCCATTTCCAGAACCTTCTCCTCTCCCTTTTCTAAAATCATTTTTTACAGATCCTTTGGCTGGTTTTAATGTATGTAAATTCATATTTGTACGATTTGAGAATGTTAATTTTAATTTTTTAATTAAATTTGTTCAACTTTAATTAGATGTTTTACAGAGTTAATCATTCCCTGAATAGCAGGGTTTAATTCTTTTTCAACGGTTTGATTAATTTTTCTCAAACCTAATGCGGCAACTGTTTTCTTTTGATTACCGCTTCTTTTAATTGTACTTTTTACTAATGTTATTTTTACTTTTGCCATAGTTGTAAAATTATCCGTTAAAAACTTTATCTAATTTAATACCTCTTTGTTGAGCCACTGTATATGGATCTCTTAATTTCATTAAAGCATCTAATGTAGCTTTTACAACATTATGATGATTAGATGATCCTTTGCATTTTGCTAACACATCTTTTACGCCCACACTTTCAAGTACTGCACGCATAGCACCACCTGCAATAACTCCTGTACCGGGTGCAGCAGGTTTAAGATATACTTTAGATGCTCCAAATTTTCCTTCTTGTTCATGAGGAATAGTACCTTTAAGAATTGCTACTTTCACAAGATTCTTTTTAGCATCTTCTATTGCTTTTTGAATGGCTTCAGATACTTCATTGGCTTTACCAAGACCAACTCCAACAATTCCATTTTCATTTCCTACTACTACTAAAGCGGCAAAACTGAAGTGTCTTCCACCTTTAGTAACTTTTGTAACACGATTTACTTTAACTAATCTATCTTTTAGTTCTAAATCTGTTGATTTTACTTTTTTTACATTTATATTTGGCATATTTGCTAAGTTTTAATTTTTTTGGGGTTGCAAAGGTAATAAATAATTTTTTAAAATTTCAATCCTGCTTCTCTTGCGGCTTCAGCAAGGGCTTTTACTCTACCATGATATAGGTAACCATTTCTGTCAAATACAACTGCTGAAATACCTTTTTGTTGTGCTTTTTCGGCAATTAATTTACCTACAGCAATAGATTTTTCAGTTTTGGTACCTTTGAAATTTTTTAGTGCTTTTTCAGCAGAAGAAGCCGCTACTAATGTTTTTCCAGACAAATCATCAATAATTTGAGCATAAACTTCTTTGTTACTTCTGTAAATACACAAGCGTGGTCTTTCTGGAGTTCCTTTTATTTTTTTTCTTATTCTGAATTTTATTCTTTGTCTTCTTTCTTCTCTTGATAGTGTAGCCATAAATTCTTTGTTTTTTATAGATTATGATTTATGAATTATTTTTTAGAAGCAGATTTTCCAGCTTTTCTTCTTAATACTTCACCTTCAAATTTAATACCTTTACCTTTGTATGGTTCTGGTTTTCTGAGTGAGCGAATTTTCGCTGCCACTAAACCTAAAAGCTCTTTATCTGTGCTTTCTAAATATATTTTAGGATTTTCTCCCTTTTCTTGTTTAGTTGTAACTTTTATTTCAGCAGGAACTTCAAAATAAATGTGATGAGAATATCCAAGTGCAAGGTCTAAAAGTTGCCCTTTATTAGATGCTCTATAACCTACACCTACTAATTCCTGAACTACTCTGAAACCTTCAGAAACACCTTTTACCATATTGGCAATAATGGCTCTGGTTGTACCATGAAGTGCTTTATGTCTTTTTTGTTCTGTAGGTCTTTCCACAACAATTTCATTATTGTTGATAGTTACCTTCATATCTGGGTGCAAAGCTCTTTGTAAAGTACCCAATTTACCTTTTACAGTAATGATATTTTTATCTAATTTTACTTCTACACCTTGTGGAATTGGTATTGGTTTTTTTCCGACTCTTGACATATTTTTTATTTTTTAATTTAATTTTTTAATAAACATAGCAAAGTATTTCACCGCCAATATTTAATCTTCTGGCATCTTTATCAGTCATAATGCCTTTTGAAGTTGAAACAATAGCGATTCCCAAACCACTCATTACACGAGGTAAGTTTGTTGATTTTGAATATTTTCTTAAACCAGGGGTAGAGATTCTTCTTAACCCTCTAATAGCTGGTACTTTAGTTACTGGATGATATTTCAAAGCAATTTTAATAATTCCTTGCTTATTTTCAGTTTCTTCAAATTTATAATTCAAAATATATCCTTGTTCAAAAAGGATTTTAGTAATTTGTTTTTTTAAGTTAGAAGCAGGAATTTCTACTAATCTATGTCCTGCTGCTACTGCGTTTCTTACTCTTGTTAGATAATCTGCAATTGGATCGTTTGTATTTTTAATTTTTACTTTCATATTTTATTATTTTATAAATTTTTACCAACTTGCTTTTTTAACTCCTGGAATTAACCCAAAAGAAGCCATTTCGCGTAATACATTTCTGCAAATTCCGAATTCTCTGATATAACCACGAGGTCTTCCCGTAAGTTTGCATCTGTTTCTTTGACGAACAGGAGACGCATTTCTTGGAATAAGTTGAATAGCCATATAATCGCCTTTTGCGAGTAATTCTTCTCTTTTTTTAGCGTATTTTTGGGCTAATTTTTTTCTCTTTACTTCTCTTGCTTTTACTGATTCTTTTGCCATAGGAATTATTATTTTTATTAAATTAATTTTTTTTGAATGGCATACCGAATTCTTTTAATAATTCGTATGCTTCTTTATCTGTTTTTGCGGTAGTAACAAAGTTTATATCCATACCCATAATTTTATTGACTTTATCAATGTCAATTTCGGGAAAAATAATTTGCTCAGAAATACCTAAGTTATAATTTCCTTTACCATCAAATGATTTTGGATTAACACCTTTGAAGTCGCGAATACGGGGTAATGCAGCAGCAATAAGACGGTCTAAAAACTCATACATTTTATCTCCGCGTAGTGTTACTTTTGTTCCAATAGCAACACCTTTTCTTAACTTGAAGTTTGAAATATCTTTTTTAGATGTTGTTGGAATTGGTTTTTGTCCAGTAATAGTAGAAAGTTCTTTAATTGAAGATTCAATTAATTTCTTATCTGCTACTGCTTCTCCAACACCTTGATTGATTACAATTTTAACAAGGCGAGGTACTTGAAAAGGATTTTTATACTGAAATTTTTCTTGTAAGTTTTTAATAATTTCAGTTTGATATTTAGTTTTTAATCTTGGTTGATATTTTGCTGAAGCGTTCATAGTTGTAATTATTTAATCGTTTCATTAGTTTTTTTTGCGTATCTTTCTATTTTTTGAGTTTCTGAGTTTAATCTTCTTCCAATTCTTGATGGCTTACCATCAACGATAATCATAAGGTTAGAAATATGAATAGGTGCTTCTTTTTCTACAATACCACCTTGTGGATTTTTGGCATTAGGTTTTTCGTGTTTTTTCACGATATTAGCACCTTCTACTATTGCTCTTTGTTTTTTAGTGTCAATAAAAATAATTTTACCTTCTTTACCTTTTGAGCTTCCACGCATTACGCGAACAAAGTCGCCAACTTTTAGTTTTAATTTTATTCTTTTATTTTTAGTTGTCATAATCTAAATTTTTTATTATAGTTTATAGAACTTCTGGTGCAAGAGAAATAATTTTCATATATTGTTTATCTCTTAATTCTCTTGCCACTGGGCCAAAAATACGGGTTCCTCTTAATTCATCTGCATTATTGAGTAATACTACGGCATTATCATCAAAACGGATGTATGAGCCATCATTTCTGCGAACTTCTTTTTTAGTACGAACAATAACTGCTTTTGATACGGTTCCTTTTTTTACATTTCCATCTGGAATAGCATCTTTCACAGTTACTACTACTTTATCTCCAATAGTGGCATATCTTTTGCGTGTTCCTCCCAAAATTCTGATTATCAGAACTTCTCTTGCACCGCTATTATCTGCTACTTTTAATCGTGATTCATTTTGTACCATAGATTTAATTTTTTATATTATTATTTTGCTTTTTCAATGATTTCAACTAATCTCCATCTTTTTAATTTACTGAGAGGTCTTGTTTCCATTATCTTTACAGTATCACCAATTCCACACTGTTTTTTTTCATCGTGAGCATAAAATTTAGTAGTTTTATTTACGAATTTTCCGTAAATTGGATGTTTTACTTTTCGTGTAATGGAAACAACAATAGTTTTATCCATTTTATTACTGGTTACCACACCTATTCTTGTTTTTCTTGCTTTTCTGGTTTCCATATTGAGAAAATTATTTATTTATTGATTGATTTTGATTTTCTTTTATTTAATTCTGTTAATAAACGTGCTATGGTCTTTCTTGAATTTCTAATTTCCATTGGGTTTTCAATTGGTGAAACTGCATGTTGAAGTTTTAATTTTATTAATTTGTTTTTTTCTACTTCAATTTTTTCTGATAATTCCTGATCTGATAATAAAATAATGTCTTTTTGTTTCATAAATTCTTATTTTTTAGTTTGTATAATCGTGTCTTACTACAAATTTCACAACAACAGGTAGTTTTTGTGCAGCTAATCTTAATGCTTCTTTTGCTGTTTCTAATGGAACTCCATCAGCTTCAAATAATATTCTACCTGGTTCAACAGGAGTAGCCCAAAATTCTAAACTTCCTTTTCCTTTTCCCATACGCACTTCCGCAGGTTTTTTGGTAATTGGTCTGTCTGGAAAAATTCTAATCCAAACTTGTCCTTCTCTTTTCATAAAGCGAGTGATGGCAATACGAGCCGCTTCAATTTGACGAGAAGTAATTCTTCCGGATGTTACTGCTTTGATGGCAAAAGAGCCAAAAGCAATCTGATCGCCTCTTTTAGCGTATTTTCTACGGGGTAGCACTTTTTGTGCTTTTCTCCATTTGGGTTTTTTAGGTTCTAACATAGGTCAAAATTTTTTGTTTTTTATGTTTATTTTAATTATTCAGTTCTTCTTTTTCTAAATGGTCTTTTTTCTTGTGTATTACTTCTGTTTGACGATTTCTTCTCACCATCAAGTTTGGCATAAGCATTTTTTCCAAAAATTTCTCCTCTGCAAATCCAAACTTTAATGCCGATACGACCATAAGTTGTATGAGCTTCAGCAACAGCATAATCAATATCTGCTCTGAATGTATGTAATGGAATTCTTCCTTCTTTTAATTCTTCGCTTCTAGCCATTTCTGCACCACCTAATCTTCCAGAAATACGAATTTTAATGCCTTCTGCACCTGCTCTCATAGTAGATGCAATGGCTTGTTTTGCAGCTCTTTTATATGCAATTCTGCCTTCTATTTGTTTTGCAATGGCATCTGCTGTTAATCTTGCATCTAATTCAGGTCTTTGAATATCTATGATATTAACTTGTACATCTTTTTTAGTTAATTTTTTCAATTCTTCTTTCAAAGTATCTACTTCTTTTCCACCTTTACCAATAATCATTCCTGGTTTTGCTGTATGGATATTTACAGTTAATAATTTATGAGCTCTTTCAATTACTACTTTAGAAATAGCACTTTTTGGAAGACGATCTTTAAGATATTTTCTAATCATATCATCTTCTACAAGTTTGTCAGGAAAATTATTTCCTCCAAACCAGTTAGATTCCCATCCTCTGATAATTCCTACTCTTAAAACTATTGGATTTGATTTTTGACCCATATTATTTATTTTTTATATCTAAAATTAATGTAACATGATTTGATCTTTTTCTGATTCTATAAGCTCTTCCTTGAGGAGCAGAACGAAGACGCTTTAATTGAAATCCTCCATCAACTTTAACTGTCTTCACATAAAGATTTTCATTTGCTGGTTGTCCAGTTTTTTGCTCATAATTATTGATAGCGGATTTAAGCAATTTTTCTAAGCGACCAGCCGCTTCTCTGGTATTATACTTTAATACGTTAAGTGCTTTATCTACGGCAAGTCCGCGAATTAATGCGGCTACCTGATTCATTTTTCTTGGAGATGTTGGGCAATCTCTAAGAATGGCATAATAAGTATTTGCCCTTTTTTCTTTTAATTTTTCTGCGTATTCGTGTTTTCTTTTTCCCATGATTTAAAATTTTAGATTATTTTTTATTATGACCGGCATGTCCTTTGAAAGTTCTTGTAGGAGCAAATTCTCCTAATTTATGTCCAACCATATTTTCAGTAACATAAACAGGAATAAATTTATTTCCATTATGAACGGCAAAAGTATGTCCTACAAATTCTGGTGGAATTGTTGAGCGTCTAGCCCATGTTTTAATAACAGTTTTTTTTCCTGATTCGTTCATTTTTTGAACTTTTAACCAGAGTTTGTAATCAATAAATGGTCCTTTTTTGAGTGATCTTGCCATATGATAAAGTATTTAATATTATTTTTTATGTCCGTAACCTGGACTTCTTCTTTCAAGAATAAGTTTATTAGATTTTTTCTTAGGTGAGCGTGTTTTTTTGCCGATGGCTATTAAACCTTTTCTAGATCTTGGGTGACCACCAGATGCTCTACCTTCACCACCTCCCATTGGATGATCAACAGGGTTCATGGCAACACCTCTTGTTCTTGGTCTGATACCTAACCATCTCTTTCTTCCAGCTTTTCCATGAACTTCAAGATTATGATCAGGGTTAGAAACAGCACCAATCGTTGCTTTACAATTTACAAGAATTTTTCTTGTTTCGCCAGATGGCATACGAAGCACAGCATACTTTCCTTCACGAGCAGCTAACTGAGCATAAGCCCCTGCACTTCTTGCTAATTGTGCTCCTTTACCTGGCTGTAATTCAATATTGTGTATAAAAGTTCCTAAAGGGATATGAGTAAGTGGTAAAGCATTTCCAATTTCCGGAGCGGCATTTTTTCCTGACATAATTTGCTGTCCAACTTTTAGTCCTTGAGGGGCTATAATATATCTTTTTTCTCCATCTTTGTATACTACTAATGCAATGCGTGCAGTTCTGTTAGGATCATATTCAATAGTTTTTACAGTAGCAGGAATTCCGTCTTTATCTCTTTTGAAGTCAATAATACGATACATTCTTTTATGCCCACCACCGATATAACGCATGGTCATTTTTCCAACATTATTTCTACCTCCAGTTGATTTTTTTGGTACAAGTAAAGATTTTTCAGGTTTATCAGTAGTAATATCTGAAAAATCAGATATTGTTTTGTATCTTAGTGTTGGAGTAATTGGTCTAAATTTTTTCAATCCCATAAGTTTAAGTTTTAATAATTTTAGATATTAGCGTAAATATCAATGTTATATCCATCTTTTAGAGTTACAATTGCTTTTTTGTAGCGATTTACTCTACCAACTGCAAGCCCTTTTGTAGTATTTCTCATTTTTACTTTACCAATATATTGTTGCGTATTGACTCTGTCAACTTTTACATCATATAATTTTTCAATAGCATTTTTAATTTGATATTTGTTGGCTTTTTTATCTACAACAAAAGCATACTGTCCTAATTTATCTGCAGATTGCAGATATTTTTCAGTGATAATGGGCTTAATAATTATTTCAGTAGAAATTTTCATATTTATTATTTTTTAAGTAAAGTTGATTCAATGATTGGTAAAGCGTCTTCTGTGATAATTATATTATCTGCATTTAATATATCATAAGTATTGACATCGGTAGCAGGTATCACTTTAGTTTTTTCAATATTTCTTGCTGACAAATAAATTGAATTGTTTGGTGCAGATATAATAAATAAAGATTTTTTATTTAATAAATTGAAATTTGATAGTAAACTTACAAATTGTTTTGTTTTAGGTTGTTCAAAATTAAAATTTTCAACAACTGTAATAGAGTTATTTTTTGCTTTGTAAGATAGAGCAGAAATTCTGGCAATATCTTTAACCTTTTTATTAATAGCCATGCTGTAATCTCTTGGTTTTGGACCAAATACGGTACCACCACCTACAAAGATTGGTGCATTCATAGAACCATGTCTTGCATTACCAGTACCTTTTTGACGATACAATTTCTTTTTAGTTCTATTTACTTCACTTCTTTCTTTAGTTTTATGGGTACCTTGACGCTTATTAGCAAGGATAGATTTTACATCTAAATATATACAATGATCATTTGGCTCTGCTAAATAGATATTGTCTGATAGTTCAACTGTTCTACCAGTTGATTTGCCGTTGATATTAAATACTTCTGCTTTCATACCTGAAATTATTATTTTTTAATTAATACATAAGAATTTTTTCCACCCGGTACATTACCTTTTATTAAAATGATGTTTTTTTCGGGCATAATTTTCACTACTTCAAGATTTTGAATAGTTCTTTTAGCATTCCCCATTCTTCCAGCCATTCTTAAACCTCTTAATACTCTTGAAGGATCAGAAGATGCACCAACAGAACCTGGTGCTCTCTCTCTATCATGCTGCCCATGAGATCTTGCTCCAACGCCACCAAAACCATGTCTTTTTACAACCCCTTGAAATCCTTTACCTTTTGTAGTTCCTACAACATCAACTAATTCTCCTTCAGAAAAAATAGTTACATCAATGATGTCGCCAAGATTTTTTGGCTCATCAAATTTGAATTCAGCAATTTTTCTTTTTGGAGTAGTTCCCGCTTTTTCAAAATGTTTTAATAATGGTTTGGGTGTGTGTTTTTCTTTTTTATCATCAAAAGCAAGTTGTAATGCTGAATAACCATCTTTATCTGGTGTTTTCACTTGTGTTACAACACAAGGACCTGCTTGAATAATGGTACAGGCAACATATTTGCCATCTTTATCAAAGAAACTAGTTGTTCCTAATTTTTTTCCTATAATTCCTGACATAATCTTAATTTTTAAACTTTAATATCTACTTCTACCCCGCTTGGTAGTTCTAATTTCATCAAAGCATCTACTGTTTTTGAAATAGATGATGATGAATATATATCAATTAATCTTTTGTATGTGCTGTATTCGAATTGATCTCTGGATTTTTTATTTACATGAGGAGAACGAAGTACAGTAAAAATTTTCTTTTGAGTAGGTAATGGAATAGGACCACTTACTACAGCGCCAGTTGCTTTTACAGCTTTTACTATTTTCTCTGCTGATTTATCAATCAGATTGTGATCGTATGATTTTAATTTTATTCTAATTTTTTGGCTCATAGTTATAGTTTTATACTTTTTCTGTTTTACCTTTTGCTTTGGCAATTACTTGCTCTGCAATGTTTGCAGGCACTTCTGCATAGTGCGAAAATTCCATTGTTGAAGTTGCTCTACCAGAAGTTAATGTTCTGAGTTGTGTTACATATCCAAACATTTCTGCAAGTGGCACTAATGCTTTAATAACTTGTGAATTTCCTCTTGTATCCATTCCAAGAATTTGGCCTCTTCTTCTATTTAAATCACCTACCACATCTCCCATGTTTTGTTCAGGGGTTAATACTTCAACTTTCATTATTGGTTCTAAAAGAACTGGTTTACATTTTGGCACAGCTTCACGGAAAGCATTTTTAGCACAAATTTCAAATGATAATGAATCTGAGTCAACTGAGTGATAAGAACCATCAATGAGTACTACTTTCATACTTTTAACAGGATAACCAGCTAAAACACCATTACTCATAGATGCTTTAAAGCCCTTTTCTACAGAAGGAATATATTCACGAGGGATATTACCACCAGTTACTTGATTTACAAATTGTAAGTCGCCCTCAAAACCTTCATCAACTGGTCCGATTTCCACTAAAATATCAGCAAATTTACCTCTACCGCCTGTTTGTTTTTTATACAATTCTCTGTGTTGTACTTTTTGAGTTAATGCTTCTCTATATGCAACTTGAGGTGCTCCCTGATTAACTTCTACTTTAAATTCTCTTTTTAATCTATCCATGATAATATCAAGGTGTAATTCACCCATTCCACTAATAACTGTTTGACCTGATTCTTCATCTGTATGTACGCGGAATGTAGGATCTTCTTCAGCTAATTTACTTAAAGCAACACCTAATTTATCCATATCTCCTTGTGTTTTGGGCTCAATTGCTAAGCCAATCACAGGTTCTGGGAACTTCATTGCTTCTAATACGATTGGATGTTTTTCATCACAAAGTGTATCACCTGTTTTTATATCTTTAAATCCAACAGCAGCAGCAATATCACCTGCTTCAACAAAATCTATTGGATTTTGTTTATTAGCATGCATTTGGAATAAACGAGAAATTCTTTCTTTATTTCCAGAACGAGTATTTAATACATAAGAACCAGCTTCTAATCTGCCAGAATATGCTCTAAAATAAGCTAATCTTCCTACAAATGGGTCTGTAGCAATTTTAAATGCTAATGCACAGAACGGCTCTTTTGGATCTGGCTTACGAACAACTTTTTCATCTGTATATGGGTTTGTTCCAACAATATCGGGTTTATCTAAAGGAGATGGCAATAATTCACAAACATAATCAAGCATGGTTTGAACACCTTTATTTTTAAAGGCAGTTCCACAAAGCATTGGTACAATTTTATTTGCTACAGTAGCTTTTCTTAAAGCATCTAAAATTTCTCTTTCTGTAATTGAATTGGGGTCTGAAAAATATTTTTCCATTAAAGTATCATCAAACTCTGCAACAGATTCTAATAATTTTTCTCTGTACATTTTAGCTTCTTCTAGCATATCATCAGGAATAGGAACTACTTCATAAGTCATTCCTAAATCATGTTCATTCCAAATAATTCCTCTGAAATTTACCAAATCTACAACACCTTTAAATTGATCTTCAGCACCAATAGGTAATTGTAATGGAACAGCATTTCCGCCCAACATTTCTTTTACTTGTTTTACAACATTTAAAAAGTCAGCTCCTTGTCTGTCCATTTTATTTACAAAACCAAGGCGGTTTACTCCATAATTATCTGCTAATCTCCAGTTAGTTTCAGATTGTGGCTCTACGCCATCAACAGCAGAAAACAAAAACACAAGACCATCTAATACGCGGAGTGATCGATTTACTTCTACAGTAAAATCTACGTGTCCCGGAGTATCAATAATATTAATTTTATATTTATTTCCTCTATAATTCCAATAACATTTAGTAGCGGCGGCTGTGATGGTGATACCTCTTTCTTGCTCTTGAACCATCCAGTCCATAGTTGCGGCACCTTCGTGCACTTCACCAATTTTGTAATTAACGCCGGTATAATACAAAATACGTTCAGTAGTAGTAGTTTTTCCTGCATCAATGTGTGCAGCGATTCCGATATTTCTAGTATATTTTAAATCTGACATAGGTTTTAGAATTTAAAGTGAGCAAATGCTTTATTGGCTTCGGCCATTTTATGTGTATCTTCTTTTTTCTTAAAAGCACCACCTTCTTCTTTTGAAGCAGCAACAATTTCAGCTGCTAACTTTTCTGCCATAGATTTTTCATTTCTTTGGCGAGCATATTGAATTAACCATTTCATTGCAAGGGCTGTTTTTCTTTCCTGTCTGATTTCAGAAGGAATTTGATAGGTAGCACCTCCAATTCTTCTGGAACGAACTTCAATTTGAGGGGTTACATTATTTAAAGCTTTTAAGAAAACATCCAATCCCGATTCGTTTGTTTTTTTAGCTACAATTGAAATTGAATCATGAAAAATTTTTGTAGCTAATTGTTTTTTACCATTCAGCATTAAGTTGTTAATAAATTTGGTTACCAATTCATTGTTGTAAATTGGATCTGGTAATATCTCTCTTTTTTTTGCTTTTGCTTTTCTCATAATTGAAAAGTATTTTTAGTATTTATCAAAATTTATTTTTTTGCTTTGGCATCTTGTTGACCCGGTTTAGGTCTTTTTGTACCATACTTAGATCTTTGTTGTTTTCTTCCTTCTACACCAGCACAATCAAGAGTACCTCTCACAATGTGATAACGAACCCCAGGCAAATCTTTTACACGACCGCCTCTTACAAGTACAATTGAGTGTTCTTGCAAATTATGTCCTTCACCTGGAATGTATGCGATAACTTCTTCCTTGTTAGTTAAACGTACTTTTGCCACTTTTCTCAGTGCAGAGTTTGGTTTTTTAGGCGTAGTTGTGTATACCCTTGTGCATACACCTCTGCGTTGAGCACAGGAATGTAAAGCTGCAGATTTGCTTTTAGTTTTAATTTTCTTTCTTTCTTTTCTTACCAATTGCTGAATTGTAGGCATTTTGAAGGATTTTTAATGTTTTTTGTTTTCTTAAAAAAGGACGGCAAATGTAAGGATTATTATTCTAATTCTCCAAATTTTTTTTATTATTTTTTTAATTTATTTGATAATTAACTGATTTTCAAATATTTGTTTTATTTTTTTCTTTTGAGATTTATTCTGAATAAAGAATGTTGTGTTGAAAATGTGTTATTGTTCAATTGTTATAATTTACTATATGTTTTTCCATTTTTTTATATCAAAATAATTCAAAAAATCTATAATTTCAAATTCTCAATAATCAAAGTACCAACATTAAAGAGCGTGATGTTGCCCAGTATAAAATATCCATCATTGCAACCCAGTGAAATAATTCAGCTTAAAATTATTACAAAATGAATTTCACAGATGAAGCAATCTCAAAAGTATATTACACCTATCACACGAGATTTCTTCGGTCTATCGTCATCACAATGACTGTAAAACATAAAAGTAAATATTTCACGTAGCTTCAACACACAAATTTTCACGAATTTCAATTATAACTTTTTATCTATAGCAATAAGTAAATAGTATAAAATAAAAAAGCCCCGAAAATCGGGGCTTTGATTAAGTATTGAAATTTTTTATAAAATTATTTGGTAACAACTAATTTACCGTGTGCATTTACATCTCCATTTGCATTTGCAACTTGATAAAAATATACACCTGCTGGTAATGTTTCTACACTAAATCTGTTGTCTAATGCATTTGTAACTTGTACTGTAAGAACTACTTTTCCAAGTGCATCATAAAGTTTAAGATAACCTCCAATGTTTTTTGCAGAAGTTGTAAATCTCACCACATCATTAGCAGGATTTGGAGCCATACGAGTATCTACAAAATCTAATACTGGTGCTGTAATGCCAGTAACTGTAGTCAATGTCAAGTCATCAATCCATAATTGTGAAAGATTATCATAGTTTGCATCAGCAGCATTATATGAAGAAATTGCTACAATCCATAAAGTATCAGGTATACCAGCATTTACAGAAACAGCAGTTTGGTTAAATGCCTGAAAAGAGGGAACATTTGCATTTGTTAAAACACTAGCATCTTCAATTAGTGTTTCAGTTGATCCTGTCCATTTTGTAGTTTGGCAGAATACTACTGCTGTATCAAGACCCCCGGTTGCAGCAGCACTTATTGTATAAGATAAAAATCCACCAAAAGAATTAATATTTTGACTAAATGGAATACCATAAATCCCCATATTAACAGTGTTTGTACCTGCTGTACCTAACCATGCCATTCCATTAAGTTTTTGTCCAATAATAGCCGTGTAATCCATGTTCTGTATTCTCATTGAATAAGAACCTGAATTTTTCTTTGCTCCATCTTTAAAGTAAGTAGTAATCATTGTGTAAGAAGGTGCACCAATGAGGAGTCCCATATCACCATATCCAGCCCAGTTGTTTGCTTTTCCTGCCTGAGCACCAGTTGTCACCCAACTTTCAAATCCTGCATTAGGAATGGCGTAAGGTGTTTGTGCAGTCATGAATGCGTTTAAAGCCACTGCACTGGCTACTGTTAGTACAACTTTTTTCATAGTTTTAAATTTTTAGGGTTATTGATGGGGCAAGTATAATGAATTTATTTCTAATCCACCAAATAAAAATGTAATTTTGCCACAAAAAATCAATTTTCAACATAACTTACTGAATTTCAAAATAATAAAATTTAAAAATGAACTATATCAAACTCAAAACAAGAGAAGTTAACATAGGTGATTTAAAAATGGGTGGGCACTACCCTATTCGGGTACAAAGTATGACCACTGCCGATACAATGAATACCAGTGCAGTTGTGGAAGAATGTATTCGGCTTATCAATGCAGGATGTGAACTTATCAGAATCACAGCACCAAGCATTAAAGAAGCAGAAAATTTATTAACCATTAAAAATGAATTAAAAAAACGCGGTTATTCTATTCCATTATGTGCTGATATTCATTATACCCCAAATGCGGCAGAAGTAGCGGCAAGAATAGTTGAAAAGGTGCGTATCAATCCAGGCAATTATTCTGATAAGAAAAAATTTGAATACAAAGAATATACAGACAAACAATATAATGCAGAATTAGAAAAAATTCGCGAGAAATTTATTCCACTTATAAAAGTTTGTAAAGAATATGGCACGGCAATGAGAATTGGCACTAATCACGGTTCATTAAGCGACAGAATATTGAGTAGATATGGCGATACACCCGAAGGTATGGTAGAAAGTGCAATGGAGTTTATTCGCATTTGTGAAGAAGAAAATTTCTACAACATTGTTATTTCAATGAAAGCAAGTAATCCATTAGTAATGATAGATGCTTATCGCTTACTGGTGCATACAATGATTAAAAATGGAAACATTTATCCATTGCATATTGGTGTAACAGAAGCAGGAGACGGCGAAGATGGTAGAATAAAATCTGCAATTGGAATAGGCACATTACTTGAAGATGGTATTGGAGATACTGTAAGAGTATCGCTTACAGAACCTGCTGAAAATGAAATTCCTGCGGCATTAAAACTTGTAAAGCCTTATAATGATTTTAGAGAAAAAAATTTACATACTATCAAAGAATGGTTGTTAGACAATCATCCTAAGTGGATTTATGAAAATTCAAAAAATTTACACATCAACAAAAAAACAGAAAGTATTGAAAATATTGGAAATTCAAATGTTCCAGTAATCATCAATAATTTATCAAACAATATTTCTCAAGAACCTACACAAAAAAATTTATTTGGAGTTGGGTATATTTACAATGCTCAATCTGATAAATGGAATATTACAGATTTTGCATCTGATTATGTGTATGTAAAAGATAAAAGTATCACATTTGAATTACCAGGAAATATAGGAATTATCACAGATTACAATAATTGGATTAAAACAAAATTGCCACAACATTATCCTCTTATAAGTTATTCAAACCTTTCAGAAATTAAAGAGTTTTCACCAAAAATAAATTTTGTTGAAATAAATCCCAACGAATTAGAAAATGTTCTTTTACCAGAAAAGCAAAAAATTGTATTATTACTAAACATTCCTGATGAATTTTACATTGCAGGAAAATTAAAAATACATTTGAAAAAATTTTACGAAAAATATAATTATCCCATTATTTTCAAAATATCAGTTAATACTAATGACACAGAAGAATTTAGTTTGAATGTTTCTAAAATTTTAGGTTACTTATTTACAGCAGGATTTGGAAATGGTATTATGATTGAACAAAATGAATTAATAAAGCCCTACTCTCTGCAAGAATTAAATAAATTGATGTTTAATATATTGCAAGGATTAAGAGAAAGGATTAGTAAAACAGAATATATTGCTTGTCCAAGTTGTGGAAGAACATTATTTGATTTGCAAGAAACTACAAAGAAAATTAAAGAAAAAACATCACATTTGAAAGGAGTTAAGATTGGTATTATGGGATGTATTGTAAATGGTCCTGGTGAAATGGCAGATGCTGATTTTGGTTATGTAGGCACAGGAGTTGGAAAAGTTTCTTTATACAAGGGTCATACAGTTGTAAAAAGAAATATCCCCGAAGAAAGAGCAGTAGATGAATTGATAGAACTTATTAAAGAGTATGGTATGTATGTTGAAAATAATAATAGTAGTGTAGATTAGTTATGTCGCGAGTTTTTAAGACCATTGAAGAGTTTAAAGTTGCACCAAAATATCCGATAATTTTAGTTTTGGATAATATTCGCAGTTTAAATAATGTAGGTTCCTTTTTTCGCACCGCAGATAGTTTTTTGTTGGAAGGTATTTATTTATGCGGAATTACAGGCAAACCTCCTCATCGTGAAATTGAAAAAACCGCTTTAGGTGCAACACTATCAGTTGAATGGAGATATTTTTCTACTACCAATGAAGCAATAGATTTATTAAAACAAAATGGATACAAAGTAATTGCCATTGAACAATGTGAAAAAAGTATTTTGTTGAATCAAATAAAGTTTCATGATGAAGAAAAAATTGCATTAGTTTTTGGAAATGAAGTAACGGGTATATCAAATGAAATTATTGATAGTTGTGATTTATGTATAGAAATTCCCCAAATGGGCACCAAACATTCATTAAATGTAGCAGTATGTGGTGGTATTGTATGTTGGGAAATTATTAAACAAATTGGGATAAAGGAAATGTAATTTTGAGTTTTGAGTGCCGACGCTGCGGTCTGCATGCTGATATTTTGCATAGCAAAATCGTCAGCATTCAATGCTCAATTTTCAATTTTTCAACCACTATTAAAATTTTTACCGCAAAGGCACAGAGACACAAAGTTTAATTAGCCTTCACTTTTCATTTTTCACTATTCACTCATCGCTTTTCACTTTCTTGTCTAATTTTTCAAACACTGAATTGTTACTTTCAAATTCAGGAACAAGTTTTTTCATTAATTCAACAATCTTAAAATTATCTTGTGTTTCAAAACAATTGATAAGTTTTTCTACTTGTGGTTTTATGTCTTCAAAATTATATTCTCTTACTTTGCCAATTAAAATTTTTGGATGATGAGTTGGTAATGTATGTTCTTTATCTGCTAATACTTCTTCATAAAGTTTTTCACCTGGTCTCAATCCTGTAAAGATAATTTGAATATCTTCATAAGGTTTTAATCCTGATAAACGAATCATTTTTTCAGCAAGATTCAAAATCTTTATAGGTTTCCCCATATCAAACACAAAAATTTCTCCGCCATTTCCCATTGCTGCAGCTTCTAAAACTAATTGGCATGCTTCTGGAATTGTCATAAAAAACCTTGTTATTTCAGGATGTGTAACAGTAACCGGACCTCCATTTTCTATTTGTTTTTTGAATCGGATAATGACAGAACCATTTGAACCAAGCACATTGCCAAATCTTGTAGTGATGTATTTAGTTTTTGAAACTTTATTTTTGCTTTGCACATAAATTTCTGCAATCCTTTTAGAAGCACCCATTACATTAGTTGGATTAACGGCTTTGTCAGTAGAAATTAAAATCATTTTTTGAACATGGTATTGATCTGATAAATCAGCAACTATCTTTGTTCCTAAAACATTGTTTAGTATAGCTTCGGAAGGATTTTCTTCCATAACAGGAACATGCTTATATGCCGCAGCGTGAAATACAATTTGTGGTTTGAAGTATTCAAATACCCTTTGCATTCTTGCTTCATTTCTAACATCTCCTATTACAGTTTCAAAAGATAACTCTGGAAATCTTTCTTTCAATTCTAATTCTAATTCATACAAAGGTGTTTCTGCAATATCTAATAAAATTAAGTGTTTTGGGCGATAGTGAGCACATTGTCTTGATAATTCACTGCCAATAGAACCAGCAGCACCTGTAATTAATACAACTTTATTTTCAAGTTCTTGTTTTACTTTTTGATTATCTAAATTAATCGGATCTCTTTCCAACAAATCTTCAATATTGATTGATTTAATTTGATAAGCATTTAATTGTCCATTAATCCATTTTGATACGGGCGGAACATATAAAACTTGTAAATTTAAACTCAATGCTTTTTCAGCAATCTCCTGCTTTTTTTCAACTGATATATTTTGAATACTAATTACTATGGCATCTACATCTTTATCTTTTACAATATCTTCAAGGTCATCAGATGAATAAACTGTGATGTTTTCAATTCTCTTTCCTTGTTTATTTTCATCATCATCAATGAATCCAATAACTTTGTATTGCGATGCTTTATCTTTATCTAGTGTTCTTTTAGTGATAATTCCCGCTTCTCCTGCACCGTAAATTAAAATATACTTTTTGTTTTTATAGGGATTTTTGTATTCAATGTAAAGAGTTTTTACAAGCAAGCGAACAGAAACCATGAAAAAAACATACACTAAAAAATCAATAATGATAACCGAAGTAGGAAATACAAAATGTTCATAATTAAACAACCAAAAAAAATTGACTGCGAATAATGTTAATGTACCACATAAACTGCTATAAAATATTCTCAATGCATCACGAGAACTGCTATGCCTAAGCATGCTTTTATGAATACCAAAAATCAATTCATAAATTGTGCGAACAACTACAACAATCAATATATTAACAGGTATAAGTTTTTTATCATCTTCAGGAATGGTTTGAAAATTGAATCTTAAAAAAATTGATATAAGAAGTGAAACAATGGCTAAAAAAATATCCAACAAGACAATGAAAAACCTTGGAACATTGTAATTCCAGATGGTATTTAAGAATTTTTTTTGATATTTAAGCATTAAAATAGTTTTGTATTAAAATCAATATCATCAATTTGTATATGAGATTTTTATTTGAAATAAATTTTAAGTGGCGAATTTACATATAAAATTTTTCTCTCTTTGGAAATACATATTCTTTAATTTATTTTGCCCCCTCAAAAAATTTTAATAATGACAATTCGTAACTTTTCAAAATTCACTTTCTTCATCATTTTAAGCAGTTTTATTTCTCTACAAATTTTTTCCCAAAACAAATATGGCACTATAAAAGGAGTAGTTTATGTAAAGTCAACAGGAGAATCTGCGGCTTTTTGCAATGTATATATTAAAGGCACTACTATCGGAACCAGTACAGATTTTAACGGATATTTTACGCTTACAAGAGTGCCTGTTGGAAAACAAACACTCGTTATATCATCATTAGATTTTGACACCATTCAGGATGTTATTGAAGTAAAAGAAAATGAAGTAATTAGTAAAAAGTATTTTGGAGTAAGAAAAAATATTCAATTAGAAGAAGTAGAAGTTTCAGCAACAAAAGAAGATAAAACCGAAAAAGTAAATATCTCTGTAACAAAGATTGACCCTATTGTTATCAATAAATTACCAAGTATTGGAGAACCTGATATTGCACAGTATTTACAGGTATTACCGGGCGTTGTTTCCACTGGTGATCAGGGCGGACAAATATATATTCGTGGTGGTTTGCCCGTGCAAAATAAAATCTTATTAGATGGAATGACTATTTTTAATCCTTTTCATTCACTTGGATTATTTTCAGTATTTGATAATGATATTATCAAACAAGCAGATGTGTATTCAGCGGGTTTTAATGTAGAGTATGGTGGTAGAAATTCAGCAATAATGGATATTCGCACCAAAGATGGTAATAAAAGAAATCTGTCAGGAAAAATTCAGGCATCTACATTTTCAGCCAAATTATCTTTAGAAGGACCTATTATTAAACAAGACAGCAATCGGGCTGGTGCATCATTCCTGATTTCTGCAAAGCATTCTTATTTACCACAAACTTCTACTTCCTTATACAAATATGCTAATGATTTTACTAATAACAAAACAAATGGTTTGCCCTACTACTTTACTGATATTTATGCCAAAACATCCTTTAATACTCAAAGTGGTTCAAAAATCAATTTCTTTGCATTTAATTTTACTGATAAAGCCGATTTTAAAAATGTTGCAACATTCAAATGGCGAAACTATGGCGGTGGAACAAACTTTTATATTATTCCACCTTATTCTAATTTGATAATGGATGGATTTGTCAATTTTTCAAATTACAAAATAGATTATGTCAATCATACTATTGATGGAAATACCAAAACAAGTGCCGTGAATAATTTTGATGCAGGATTTAATTTTATAAGATTTGTAGGCAGAAATGATATTCGATTTGGTATTGATGCAAATGTATTAAATACCGATTATCAAATTCAAAATCCGAATTTTTCGCCTATACAGGAACAAAGATCTACAGCCACATTAGGTGCATATTTTAAATTCAGATGGATTTTATTAGATAAACATTTAGTGATAGAACCAGGTATTCGCACACAATATTATGCTACATTAAATGTTTTTTCACCAGAACCTCGTATAGGAATGAAATATAATATTACCAATACTTTACGAATGAAAGCCGCAGGAGGTATATATTCTCAGGCACTATTCAGTGCTAATTCTGACAGAGATGTAGTGAATTTATTTTATGGTTACATTCACGGACCAGATAGCGATAAATTTCCAAATGAATATCTGGATAAAAATGGTAATAAAAAACAAACCAGTTCATCTGTTCAAAAAGCATGGCACGCAGTGGCAGGCATTGAATATGATTTCCTGAAATTTTTTGAAGTGAATGTTGAAACTTATTACAAATTTTTCAATACAATTATCAATGTGAATAGAGATAAATTATATGATGACAATCAAATCAATCAAAACATTCCTGATGAATTCAAAAAAGTTTATATTATAGAACAGGGCGATGCAATGGGAGCAGATTTTACATTAAAATATGAAAGTAAAAAGTTGTATGTATGGTTGGTTTATTCGTATATGAAAACTAACAGATGGGCTGGCAATGCTACAACTGGCGAAGTTCTTAATTATCCACCAATTTTTGACAGAAGGCATAATTTGAACATTGTAGTATCTTACAATTTTGGAAAGAAAAAACAATATGAAGTTAATGTAAGGTGGAATTTTGGTTCGCCATATCCTTTTACGCCAACGCAAGGTTTTTATCCCAACATTCAATTTAATAATAATATCAATTTTAATTACACTAACGCTAATGCCAATTTAGGTTACATTCCTGGTACATTAAATTCTGGCAGATTGATAGATTATCACAGATTAGATTTTGGATTCAGATATTTTTATCACTTTACACCAAAAGTAAAATTAGAACTCAATGCTGGTGCAACAAATATCTACAATAGAAAAAACATTTTTTATGTAGATAGATTTACTTACGATGTTATTTATCAATTGCCCATTATGCCTTATATTACGATGGGAATTGTGTTTTGATTAGTTTTGAGTAGAGACGTACGTCATACGCATACATTTTTTTTTCAATGTTCAATGTTCAATGTTCAATATTCAATGCTCAATGTTCAATTTTATTTAATGAGTTTTTAGTTATAAAATTTTAATTTTGAGTTAATACTTTGAATTGAAAAATAACTAAACACTAAAAACTAAAAATTCAAAACTAAAATTTTTCACTATTCACTCTTCGTTTTTCACTATTCACTTTTCACTATTTATCCTTATTATTGCACCAAAAAAATTATGAACTCCTGGAAAATATATGACGATAATTGTGATTTTACTATTTACAACATCCCATTTGGAATTTATTCTGACTCCGAAACTCCTCACCACGCTTGCTCTGCAATAGGTAATGAAATTATAGATTTATTCGTTTTAGCAGAAAATGGATTTTTCAAAGATATTCACCCCAATCTTTCTGATGTTCTTAATAAACCATATTTAAATGATTTTATTGCATTAGGTAAAAAAATAACTAATGCTGTTCGTCTCAAAATTCAGGACTTACTTAATGAAGAAAATGACTCACTAAAAAATGCAACACACTTACATCCAAAAGTTTTTAAACCATTTGATTCTATAAAAATGCTTTTGCCTTTAAGAATAGGTGATTATACAGATTTTTATTCCAGTGAATATCACGCTACCAATGTTGGTAAAATGTTCAGAGATCCTAATAATGCTCTTTTGCCCAACTGGAAACACTTGCCAGTCGGCTATCACGGAAGATCATCCAGCATCTTTGTAAGTCCGCATTCTTTTTATCGTCCTAATGGTCAAACAAAACCTGCTGATGCAGACAAGCCAATTTTTGGCCCCACTAAACTACTTGACTTTGAATTAGAAACTGCTTTTGTAGTAGGTAAAAAAACAGAACAAGGCGAAATCATTCCCGTAGACAATGCAAAGGATTACATCTTTGGAATGTTTCTCTTTAACGACTGGAGTGCAAGAGATATTCAAACTTGGGAATACCAACCATTAGGGCCATTTTTAGCAAAAAATTTTGCTTCAACTATTTCTCCATGGATTGTTACAATTGAAGCATTAGAACCATTTTTCATTGAACCTTATTTTGAACAGATTCCAGAACCACTACCCTACTTGCGTCAAAGCAATAGAAAATTGTTAGATATTCAATTAGAAGTTATATTAAAAACATCTGATGGTAGCGAAACATTGATTTGTCAAAGTAATAACAAGTATCTTTACTGGACAATGGAGCAACAATTAGCACATCATACTATTAACGGATGCCCTGTGAATGTGGGAGATGTAATGGCAAGTGGCACCATCAGTGGTCCAGAACCACATCAATTTGGTAGTATGTTAGAACTAACATGGAGAGGTGCAAAACCAATCAAATTAAATAATGGACAAGAAAGAAAATTTATTGAAGATGGAGACACAGTTATCATTAAAGGTTATGCTCAAAAAAATGGCATTCGTGTAGGGTTTGGAAAATGTGAAGCCACAGTGATTCCTGCTAAAAAATTAGAATTCAAAAATTAAAATTATGAAACAATATCACGATTTATTATCACATGTTTTAGAAAAAGGTGTAAAAAAACAAGATAGAACAGGTGTTGGAACAATTAGCGTTTTTGGTTATCAGATGCGATTTAATTTAGAAGAAGGTTTTCCATTGCTTACCACTAAAAAGTTACATACAAAATCTATCATTCATGAATTATTGTGGTTTTTAAAAGGTTCAACAAATATAAAATATCTAAAAGATAATGGTGTAACTATTTGGGATGAATGGGCAGATGAAAAGGGAGAGTTAGGGCCTATTTATGGTTATCAATGGAGAAGTTGGCCTGATTACAATGGCGGGCATATTGACCAAATAAGTAATTTAATTGAAGAGATTAAGAAAAATCCTAATTCACGCAGGTTAATAGTGAGTGCGTGGAATGTTGCACAAATCAATGAAATGCGATTACCACCCTGTCATATTTTATTTCAATTTTATGTAGCAGATGGAAAACTTTCCTGTCAGTTATATCAAAGAAGTGCTGATATTTTTTTAGGCGTACCATTTAATATTGCTTCTTATGCGTTATTATTAATGATGGTAGCACAAGCAACAAACTTAAAACCTTATGAATTTATTCACACACTTGGCGATGCACATTTATATTTAAATCATATTGAACAAGCAAAACTTCAATTATCAAGAGATTGCAGACCTTTACCCAAAATGATAATTAATCCAGATGTGAAAAATATTTTTGAATTCAAATTTGAAGATTTTAAATTAGAAGGATACAATCCACATCCACATATTAAAGCTGATGTGGCGGTGTAAAAGTAAAATTAATTGTTACAATTCATTTGATTAAAATATATATCTCATTAAATCCAAAAAGTGGTAAAACACGCAGAGAGTGAAAAATATTTAATATTTTTAGTTTTTTAAAATTACCTTCATTACGAGCGTAGCGAAGTAATCCCAAAGAAGTGAATAGTGAATAGTGAAAAACGAAAAGTGAAAAACGAAAAGTGAAAAGTGAAAAATTTTTAGTGCCGACGCTGGTGGTCGGCACATTGAACATTGAGCATTTTAAAATTAACCAAAATTTCTCCTACCTTTGCGGGTATGAAGTTTGTAAAATTATTTTTGTATTCAATTATCTTTATCCCATTAAATTTCATTTCTCAAAATAATTTAATTATTTTTTCAGAAAGCACGCAACCCATTCAAATTGAATATCAAAACAATTTGTTTCCAAAAAATTTTCAAACCGATGTAAAAATCACCAATATCACTGAAAATCCAATTTCTATAAGGATAAAGTTTGCCAATCCAGATATTCAAAAAATTGACACTACCCTATTTTTATTTCATCCAACCAAGCCCATTCAAAATATGGATATCATCTATCTTATTTTATCAGACAACAAAACGCTTAAATATCTTGCCACACTACCATCTTCTAACCTAAAACCTGATATTCCTGAAATAGATACATCTATTCAAGTCAAAACCAAAGAAGAAAAATCCATTCAAAAAATTATTTTTTATAATGATAGTAACTCTGTATGCATTGAAAATATAGATGGTTCAGAATTTTCAAAAGCAATGCAATACATTTATTCTACGCCTAATCAAGATAGAAAAATTGTGCTTATTGAACAATTTATTAAACATAATTGTTTCTCGCCAAAGCAAGCAGAATCAATCATTGAAGCAGTTCCCTTTGAAGTTGAAAAAGTAAAAATTATGAAATCATTAATTCCCAAAATTACTTCTGTTTTTGATTTATCTCACTGGAAAGATTTTTTGAAATACGATATTGCAAAACAAACTTTTATTGAGTATTACAATGATTATCTTACAAAATTAAATACTCAACCATTGCTAACAGATTCACTACAAAATTTGTATTTGAATAAAGTTAATCAATTAGATTCTGATTATGAAAAAACAAAATTTCTCAAAAAAATTTTCTCTCATTATAGCATAACATTTAATCAATTAAAATCATTTGTATTATCGCTTGAACATGACCAATATAAAGAAGAGATATTAAAATGTGCATTTTATGCAATGCAACATAAAAATGATTTTGAAAAAACTTTTCAATTACTACAATTTTCAGAAACTAAAAAAAGTTTAAATCAATTTTATGAACAACATAAAAAATAAATTTTTCACTCAAATTATTTTGGCTTCAGTTTGTGGAGCATTGTCTGTTATACTTGGTGCGTTTTCTGCACATTCATTAGAGAATTTAGTAAACAATGGAACATTGAGCATACATTCTTTTCAAGTTTTTGAAAAGGGCGTGAAATATCAATTTTATCATTCTATTGTTTTATTAATACTTACTTTGTTTAATGTCATTTCAAATAAAGAAATATTCAAATTTAGTTTTTGGTCAATATCTGCGGGAATATTATTTTTTTCAGGTTCATTGTATTGGATTAGTTTGCAAAGCATTATTCACATTACTTTTCCACATTCATTATTTTGGATAACGCCATTAGGAGGATTGCTATTTATTATCGGATGGATATTTATTATTTTTGATTTAAAGAAAAATTATTAGTTGATAACTTTTTATTATTGTTAATAAAATTGTTGAATGGTTCAGAGTACTTTAAAGTATTTTTGCCCAAAAATCCATTAAAATTTAATAAATATGATGTTCATAACCACACCTTCCATTATTTTAGAACACTTAAAAAATTTAAGCCCTATTGTTTCTACCAATAAAACAAATCCACTATTAGAAGGATTTTTATTTGAAACTAAAAAAGATATGTTGAACATCACTGCATATAGTGATGATTTAAGAGTTCAAACCTCTATTCCTGTTAGTCCTGCATCTGATGACAAAAATAATTTCAAAGATGGATTTGTTATCAATGCAAAAAAGATAATGGAAATTCTTCAAAGTTTGCCTGAACAACCACTTACATTTATTTTATTACCTGATGAAATGGTTATTAAACTTAAAACAGAACAGGGTGAATATAAAATAAGTGTATTTGATGGCGAACAATATCCAGCATTAAGCAATGAAGAAGAATATGCAGGAACATTTACAATTCAATCCAGTATATTTAAAACCGGACTTGAAAAAACACTTTTTGCTGCATCAGATGACATTGAACTTCGTCCTAATCTTTGTGGTATTTATTGCCAGTTTTTAGAAAACGAAGCTATTTTTGTATCCACCGATACACACCGTTTGATTGAATATACCCGCACCGATTCTCGTCCAGAAACCAATGTTTCATTTATATTACCCAAAAAGAATGTGCCTGTCATCACAAAAATTTTAGACAAAATTGAAGACGCGATTGAAGTAAAATTTGCAAAGGGGTACATTTTAGCCAAAATAGGTGAATACACTGTATTTTCAAAACTTGCTACAGGTGATTATCCAAAATACAGAGATGTGTTTCCAAAAAATTCATCTAAAAAATTAATTGTTGACAGAAATTCAATCATTGCATCCATTCGTCGTGTAAAAGTATTTTCAACTTTAGAAAATCATAGAGTTCATTTGGAAATGAAAGGTAGTTTATTAAAAGTTTCTGCATCTAATGAGGAATACAATGAATCTGCTTTTGAACAACTTTCCTGCACTTACGAAGGTGAAGAATTTAACATCGCCTTTAATGCCCCTTTGTTAATTGAACAATTACAAAATATCCCATCTGATGAAGTTGTCTTTGAAATGACAGAAGCTAACAGAGCCGTTATTATTAAACCACATCAAGAAAATCCCGGCGAAAAAATTATCTCACTTTTAATGCCTATTGTAACGAGTTATTAGTTTTGAGTTTAAAGTTTTGAGTAGGGGCGAATCGCCATACGCCCTGTTATATCGTCATTACGAGCGAAGCGAAGTTATCTCAATAGAAGTGAAAAGTGAAGAGTGAAAAAAGAAAAATAATATTTGAAAATTCTAGTAATTTACTATAAAAAATCTTTGTGTTTTTTGTGAAAATTTCTTTGTGTGCATTGTGTTTATTAAAAAAATTGAACATTGTACATTGAGCATTGCATGCTAACGATTTTGCTATGCAAAAGTCAGCACTTGTCCTGACACGAATGTCGTCTGGATGCCGTCCGACAGCGTCGGCACATTGAATATTGAATATTGAGAATTAAAAAAATTCAATAAAAAACTTTTTTCCTACATTTGTGCCCCAAAAATTACAACTATGCTATTTGATTTTGAAATGATTAAATCTGTTTATCAAAACTTTCCTGAAAAAATTAATAATGTAAAAAAACAAATAAAAAGACCTCTCACTTTTGCTGAAAAGGTTTTGTATGCTCACCTTCACCCTTCTCAACCACTGCAAGATTTTGAAAGAGGAAAATCTTATGTAGAATTTGCACCTGATCGCGTAGCCATGCAAGATGCTACTGCTCAAATGGCTTTGCTTCAGTTTATGCAAGCAGGTCGTTCAAAGGTTGCAGTGCCATCAACAGTACATTGTGATCACTTAATTGTTGCAAAATCAAATTCAAAAGAAGATTTAGAAAGAGCTATAAAAGTGAATCAGGAAGTTTATGATTTTCTTTCATCTGTATCAGCAAAATACGGCATTGGATTTTGGAAACCTGGTGCTGGTATTATTCATCAGGTAATTCTTGAAAATTATGCATTTCCCGGTGGAATGATGATTGGAACAGATAGCCACACCGTAAATGCTGGTGGACTTGGAATGATTGCCATTGGTGTAGGTGGTGCCGATGCTTGTGATGTAATGGCAGGATTACCATGGGAACTTAAATGGCCTCAATTAATTGGTGTAAAACTTACAGGAAAATTAAATGGATGGACATCTGCCAAAGATGTAATTTTGAAAGTAGCCGGTATTCTCACTGTAAAAGGTGGAACTGATAAAATTATTGAATATTTCGGTGAAGGAGCAAAATCTCTTAGTGCAACTGGAAAAGGAACAATTTGTAACATGGGAGCTGAAGTAGGTGCTACTACTTCAATATTTGCTTACGATGATTCTATGTATCGTTACTTGGTAGCAACTGGCAGAAAAGAGGTAGCAGAATTAGCCAATAGCATAAAAGAACACCTCACTGCTGACCCTGAAGTATATGAAAATCCAGAAAAATATTTTGATCAAGTAATTGAGATCAATTTATCAGAATTAGAACCACATTTGAATGGTCCATTTACTCCAGATCTTGCTACACCTATTAGTAAAATAAAAGAAGTAGCAGAGAAAAATGGTTGGCCATTGGAAGTGAGTGCAGGTCTTATTGGGTCATGTACAAATTCATCTTATGAAGATATTTCTCGTGCTGCATCTGTAGCAAAGCAAGCCGTTGAAAAAAAACTTAAAGCAAAAGCAGAATTTACAATTACGCCTGGTTCTGAACAAGTGAGATACACTATTGAAAAAGATGGACTTATTGACATTTTCAATAAAATAGGTGCAAAAGTTTTTGCAAATGCTTGTGGTCCTTGTATTGGAATGTGGGATAGACCAGGTGCAGAAAAAAAAGAAAAAAACACCATTGTTCATTCATTTAATAGAAACTTTTCTGCAAGACAAGATGGTAACCCTAATACTCACGCATTTGTAGCATCACCAGAATTAGTAACTGCACTTGCTATTGCTGGTAGATTAGATTTTAATCCTATAACAGATACCCTTATAAATGAAGAAGGAAAAGCTGTCAAATTAGATCCACCTCAGGGATTTGAATTACCTCCAAATGGCTTTAAAGTTGATGACCCCGGTTATCAAGCACCTGCAGAAAACGGAAGTAGTATTGAAGTGAAAGTAAATCCTAATAGTCAGCGACTACAATTATTAGAACCATTTGCACCATGGGAAGGTACTGATTGGTATGGATTAAAATTACTTATTAAAGTAAAAGGAAAATGTACTACAGACCATATTTCTCCTGCTGGAAAATGGCTACAATACAGAGGACATTTAGATAATATCTCAAACAACTTACTATTAGGTGCTGTGAATGCCTTTACAGGTGAAGCAGGAAAAACTAAAAATCAATTAACAGGTGCATACGAAGAAGTTGCAAAAGTTCAAAGATCATATAAAGCCGCAAAAATAGGTTCTATCATTGTAGGTGATGAAAACTATGGTGAAGGTTCATCAAGAGAACACGCTGCTATGGAACCTCGTTATTTAGGAGTAAAAGCTGTATTGGTAAAATCATTTGCTCGTATTCATGAAACAAATTTGAAAAAACAAGGAATGTTGGCACTCACTTTTGCTGATAAATCTGATTATGACAAAATTCAAGAAGACGATACTTTTGATATTATTGGATTAACAACATTTACACCAGGCAAACCATTGACAATTGTTATTCATCATAAAGATGGAAGCTCAGAAACCATTCTAGCTAATCATTCATACAATGCTCAACAAATTGAATGGTTCAAAGCAGGTGGTGCATTGAATATCATTAGAAGCAAGGTGAAATAATTTACTATTCTCTTTTTCACCGACATAAATGTCTGTGCTATTCAATTTTCAATGTTCACTATTCACTTTTTACTTTTCACTTTTCACTTCTATTTGGGCGTGCCCCTCGCTAACGCTCGGGTCGGGCTACTACGGGCTCCGCTTTCGCTTCGGCAATCCCTTCATTTCGCCTTGCTCCATTCTGGGCAGTGCCGTCGGCTCGCTCCGCTCGCCGCCGCCCTCCGCATCCCTCACGCAATTTTTATTTTATCAAAACTACTCACTATTTCACCGACATAAATGTCTGTGCTATTCACTTTTAACCTTTCACTACAATTTTGTCATCTCTTCGGGATTTTTTTGATAAAGGCAATTCGTGAATTGTCTTTTCTTTCAGGGCGTATGGCGATACGCCCCTACTTTTCAAAAACGACATAAATGTCGTTTCTATTCACTTTTCTCTTGCCGACGCTTCGGTCGGCATGCTAACATATATCGTCAGCATTTCATTTTTCACTATTCACTTTTTATTCACCGACATAAATGTCAGTGCTATTCATTTTTCACTTTTCACTCTTTACTTTTCACTAAAAAATATTTCTTAATTTACTTAATTTTCCATATTTTAGCCACTTAAAATTTTTCTCAAAAATAAAATCATTTATGGAAAACAAAGAACACATTATCCCTATCAATATTGAAGATGAAATGAAAACAGCGTACATTGATTATTCAATGTCTGTGATAGTATCTCGTGCTTTACCTGATGTACGCGATGGTCTTAAACCCGTACACAGAAGAGTACTTTATGGAATGCTTGAACTTGGATTACAACATAATAAACCATACAAAAAATCAGCCCGTATAGTAGGGGAAGTTTTAGGTAAATATCATCCTCACGGCGATGCAAGTGTATATGATACAATGGTTAGAATGGCTCAAGATTGGAGTTTACGATACACACTTGTAGATGGGCAAGGTAACTTTGGAAGTATGGATGGAGACCCACCTGCCGCTATGCGTTATACCGAAGCACGACTTACCAAACTTGCAGAAGAACTACTGGTAGATATTGATAAAAACACAGTGGATTTCAAACCTAATTTTGATGATTCTCTTCAAGAACCCACTGTATTACCTGCAGCTTTTCCAAACTTGCTTGTTAACGGAGCATCGGGCATTGCAGTAGGTATGGCTACTAATATGGCTCCTCATAATCTTTCTGAATGTATTGATGCCATTATAGATTATATTCAAAATGAAGAAATTCCAATTGAAGATTTGATGAAGCATATTAAATGTCCTGATTTTCCTACTGGAGGTATTATTTATGGATACGAAGGAATTAAAGAAGCATATCTTACTGGAAGAGGAAGAGTAGTTATCAGAGCAAAAACAGAAATAGAAGAAGTAAAAGACAGATACAGAATTGTAGTAACCGAAGTGCCTTATCAAATCAATAAGGCAGAAATGATAGAAGCACAATGGAAATTAGTAGAAGATAAAAAAATTGAGGGCATTAGCGAAATCAGAGATGAAAGTAATAGAGAAGGTATTCGTATAGTATATGAACTTAAAAGAGATGCTAATCCACAAGTTGTTCTAAATAATCTTTACAAATATTCTGCACTACAATCATACTTTAATATCAATAATGTTGTACTTGTAAATGGTCGTCCAAAACTTTTGAACTTAAAAGATCTTATTAAATACTTTGTTTTACACAGAATAGAAGTAGTAGTAAGAAGAACAAAATTTGAATTAGATCAGGCAGAAAAAAGAGCCCATATTTTGCAAGGTTTATTGATTGCTATTGACCATTTAGATGAAGTTATTAAAATTATTAGAGAAAGTGAAACACCAGATATTGCAAAGGATATTTTAATGTCAAAATTTAATCTCTCTGAAGTGCAGGCAAGAGCTATTTTAGATATGCGATTAAGAGCACTTACTGGATTAGAAAGAGATAAACTGAAAGCTGAGTATGATGAATTGATGAAAAAAATTGAATATTATAAAGAAGTATTAGCAAGTGAAGCATTACAAAAACAAATAGTTACAGACGAATTAAAACAAATTAAAGAAAAATATGGTGATGCCCGCAGAACTGAATTAGTTTATAGTGCAGATGAAATCAGAATGGAAGATATTATACCTGATGAAACAGTTGTGATTACTATTTCACATTTAGGCTATATCAAAAGAACTAATTTAGATGAATATCGCAAACAAAACAGAGGCGGAAAAGGAAGTAAAGGCGTTGCTACCCGTGAAGAAGATTTTGTAGAACACATGTTTATTGCTACAAATCATAATTATTTATTACTCTTTACAGAAAAAGGAAAATGTTACTGGCTAAGAGTATTTGATATTCCTGAAGGTAATAAACAAAGTAAAGGAAGACCTATTCAAAATTTAATTGCTATTGAACAAAATGATAAAATAAGAGCATTTATCAATGTAAATAATTTGAGCAACGAAGAGTACATCAATAATAATTATATTGTATTGTGTACCAAAAATGGAATTATTAAAAAAACATTATTAGAAGAATATTCAAGACCTCGTACAAATGGAATCATTGCTGTTAATATCAGAGAAGGCGACCAACTTATTGAAGCCGTACTTACAAATGGAAAATGTGATTTAATGATTGCATCAAAATTTGGAAAGGTTTGCAGATTTAATGAAGAAAAAGTTAGGGCAATGGGCAGAAATGCAAGTGGTGTGATTGGAATTGATTTAGAAGACGATACCTTTACAAATATCCAAAATGAAGTGATTGGAATGGTGGCAATTGATGATCCATCAAAAACTATAATGGTAGTAAGTGAAAAAGGTTATGGTAAAAGATCTGAAATTGATGAATACAGAATAACCAACAGAGGCGGAAAGGGCGTGAAAACAATGAATATTACAGAAAAAACAGGTTTGTTAGTAGGAATAAAAGCCGTTACAGATAATGACGATTTAATGATTATTACTAAAAATGGTATTACTATCAGGTTGAGTTTGAAAGATATTAGAGTAATGGGCAGAAACACACAAGGCGTAAGATTGATTAACTTAGATGATACCGACGAAATAGCTGCCGTAACTATTGTAGAACACGAAGAAGAAGTTGATGATAATTCAGAAAACTCAAATACTTCACCCAGCACTACAGAAGATGCACAGAGTTAAGTAATTTAGATATAAATATTTTTTATTCTAAAAAGCCGATATGTTGTAAAACAAGATTTTCAGCATATTACAAGCATGGATATATTTTAAATGCATACAGCATTAAAGTCATAATTACAAGAGTTTAAAATCAATATTGCAAATTTAAAAACATTACTTATGAATCCAAAAGAAAAATTTTTTAGAGAAGATTACATACCTTTATTAAAAAAATTAACGGGCAATGAAAAACCAAGATGGGGCAAACTTTCTCCACAAGCTATGATTGAACACATGACCGATTCAATAGGTATAGGATGGAAAAGAATTGTACAGCCACTTTATACTTCACCAGAAAATTTACCCAAAGCAAAAGCATTTATGCTTAGTGATAAACCTTTCAAAGAAAATACACCTAATCCTTATATGCCCGATACTCCTCCACCATTAAGAAATAAAGATATTGCATCAGCCATTGAAGAACTTGAAAGAGAAATACAATCTTTCTTAAACTTTCATCAGCAAAATCCTGGATTCATTGTTCAAAATCCTTTCTTTGGCGATTTGAACTATGAAGAATGGTTGCATTTATTACACAAACATGCCATTCACCATCTCAAACAATTTGGACTCATTGATTAAACCAAATTTTACAAATTATACTCTAAATTCTACAATAAAAGAAACGAGCATGATTGTGAACAAGAACAAAGAAGAAAAAAACTTTAGAAATTCGCAATTATGAAGTTCCTTCTATTCATAAAAACAAATAAAAATTTTTAAATGAAATCAAATAATAATGAACTAATATACGGCATTCGGGCAATTGAAGAAATCCTAAATGACCCCTCAAAAGAAAAAAACATTGAAAAGATTTTTGTTGATGAAAAAAAACACCGATCTTTATCTAATCTGCTTAACAAAGCAAGAGAACATAAAATATCTGTGCAATATGTGCCAGAAGCAAAAATTGAAAAGTTAGCAAAAGGAAAGAATCATCAGGGAATAGTTGCTCATATCATTGAAGTAACTTACTGGAAATTATCCGACCTGCTTCATTCAAAAAAAATACAACTCATTCTTTTTTTAGACAGAATCACAGATGTAAGAAATTTCGGATCAATTGCCCGAAGTGCTTATGCAATGGGCGTAGATGCTATACTTATCCCTTCAAAAGATTCAGCATCAATTAATTCAGATGCTATCAAGACATCGGCTGGGGCTTTATTAAAAATTCCAGTTTGCAAAGAAGAAAATGTTTTAGAAACGTTGCAATTACTAAAAAAAAGTGGGTTTCAAATAATTGCCTGTCACGAAAAAACAAGCAAGTTAATTTACGAACAAGATTTTACACAACCTTCTGTAATTATTTTAGGTTCTGAACACAATGGTATTCTAAAAAATTACTTATCCATTTGTGATAGTGAAGTGAAAATACCAATGGCAAAACCTTTTGACTCTCTGAATGTTTCCGTATCAGCAGGAATTGTATTATATGAAGTTCAAAGGCAAAAGGAAGTGAAAAGTGAAAAGTGAAAAACGAAAAGTGAAAAATGAAGAGTAAAAAGTGAATTATTTTTAGTGCCGACGCTTTTGGTCGGCATGCTGACATTCATCGTCAGCATTTTGATTTTTTAGTGTTTAGTTTTTAATTGTATTGAATTAGTAACTCAAAATTAAAAATGCAGACGATGTTGTTTCACAACATATCAGCATTCTAACCTATAGCGTCAGCACTCATAAATCAAAACTCATTAAACTTTGCGTCTTTGCGACTTCGCGGTAAAAATTTTAATAATGGCTGAATAAACTGAATAATTAAATATTGAGCATTGAACTTTGAAAATTAATAATCACAAAACTCTTTCAAACTATATTCAACTTTTCTAATGCTTCTTGAGAAGCCAATTGCTCGGCTTGTTTTTTGTTGTAATGCTTGCCTACTGCTATTTTTTCCTGATTGATAAATAATGCTACCCAAAATACTTTACCCTCTTTTGTGTTTTCAGTTTTTTCTACTTCAAATTGAATTTTCCATTTATACTTTTGTGCTAACTGAATTATTTTTGACTTATAATCTGTATCTTCTAATTGTGTTACTTCATCTAATTGTTGTAAAATTTTTTCCTTAATAAATTGTTCTGCATAAGTTATTCCTCTGTCTAAATAAATTGACCCTATAATGGATTCAATAATATCTGCATAAACAGAAGATTTGTCTAACTCTGCTTTATTTAATTGATGATTGATAAATTTTTGAAGATTAAATTTTAATGCAATTTCTTTAAGGATAAATTTATTAACAAGTTTGGATCTTAATTTAGTTAAATCACCTTCTGATAAATCAGGATATGTATTATACAAATGAGATGCAATGACAAAATTTAATACAGCATCTCCTAAAAACTCTAATCTTTGATAATTAGCTGATATCTTTTTACTGGGATGTGTAAGGGCTTCTTTGTATAATGCAATATCTTTTACTTCAAAATTAAGAAAACTTTCTAAATCTTTGGTGAATTCGTCCTTTACTTTTTTTCTAAAAAACTTAAGCAATAATGTTTATTTTATGGAATAAACTTTTTAATGACAACAGCCGCATTATGTCCGCCAAATCCGAAAGTATTACTCATTGCTACATTAACAACTCTTTTTTGCATTTTATTAAAGGTCAGATTTAATCTTGGATCTATTTCTGGGTCATCAGTAAAGTGGTTAATAGTAGGCGGAATAGCATCTTCTTTTACAGCAAGAATTGTTGCAATGGCTTCAATGATTCCTGCGGCACCTAAAAGGTGTCCAGTCATTGATTTAGTAGAACTTATGTTTAATTTATAAGCATGTTCACCAAATAAACTTACTATTGCTTTTAATTCTGCTACATCACCAAGAGGTGTAGAAGTGCCGTGTGTATTGATATAATCAATATCAGTAACAGACAAACCTGCATCATCCAATGCTCTTTGCATTACAAGTTTAGCACCTAAACCTTCTGGATGTGGGGCAGTAATATGATAAGCATCAGCACTCATTCCACCACCTACAACTTCGGCATATATTTTTGCACCTCTGTTAAGTGCATGTTCTAATTCTTCTAATACAATAGCACCACCACCTTCACCTAATACAAATCCATCTCTGTCTTTATCATAAGGGCGGGAAGCCGTTTTGTAATTTTCATTGTTAGTGCTTAATGCTTGTGCGGCATTAAAACCTCCAATACCTGATTCGTTGATTGCGGCTTCACTACCACCTGCTACAATAGCAATGGCTTTTCCCCAACGAATATAATTAAAGGCATCTATTATTGCATTAGTGGACGAAGCACAGGCAGATACTGTAGTAAAATTAGGTCCTCTTAATCCATAACGAATAGAAATATGACCACTACAAATATCGGCAATCATTTTAGGAATAAAGAATGGGTTAAATCTTGGAGTTCCATCGCCTTTTGCAAAAGCAAAAGTTTCCTGCTGGAAGGTATCTAAACCTCCAATACCAGAACCCCAAATAACACCTACTTCATCTTTATTGATATTATCGCCAGCTATACCCGATTCAGTAATGGCCTGAACTGCTGCTGCCATTCCATAATGGGTATAAGTATCAACTTTGCGGGCGTCTTTTTTATCAAAATAATCTAATACATTAAAATTTTTAACCTCGCAGGCAAAGCGGGTTTTGAACTTTGAAGCATCAAATCTTGTAATAGGACCGGCGCCACTTACACCATTTAGAAGGTTTGTCCAATATTCCTGAACAGAATTTCCCAATGGAGTAACAGCGCCAATACCTGTTACTACTACTCTTTTAGGGAGTTTCATTCAAAATTATTTTTTTACATTAGATTCAATGTAGGCAATAGCTTCTCCTACAGTAGAGATTTTTTCTGCTTGTTCATCAGGAATAGCAATGTCAAACTCTTTTTCAAACTCCATAATGAGTTCTACTGTGTCTAATGAATCTGCACCTAAATCTGTAAATTTTGCAGTTTCTGTAACTTCTTTTTCATCTACACCTAATTTGTCAACAATGATTGCTTTTACTTTGCTTGCGATTTCTGACATAGTTTTATTTTTTAAGGCGGCAAATTTAAGGAATAAAATTTTTAATTTCCAAAAACTAATTTTTTAAAAAAAGAATGTCCATAAATTGTCTTAATTTTGCCCTTAAATTTAAATATGGACAAAGATATTGTAAATAAAGTTGCCCAAAGTCCAATAGTAACTATTGACTTGAAAGATTTTTACCCTTCTGAATCTGAATTTAAAATTTTTGATATAGCGGATTTTTTATTTGAAAAACTAATTTTAAAGGAAAAAGATTACAGAACTGCTTTAAAGAATTTAGATTATAGCCAATACCAAAATAAATATGTGGGTATTACCTGCTCTGAAGATGTTATTATTCCTCAATGGGCATATTTATTAGCAGAAATACATTTGTTCCCATATGCTAAAAAGATTTTTTTTGCAGATAAAAAATCCATTATTCAAAAAATTATTTTGGATAAAATTGAAAATACAGATGTAGAAAAATATAGAGACAGACCAGTTGTCATTAAAGGATGTTCGGATGTAGACATTAGTATAGATGCATATATTGCCATTACTTACAAACTGATGAATGTGGCCAAAAGCATAATGTATGGAGAACCTTGTAGCAATGTTCCATTATTCAAAAAATCAATATTAAATAAATGATGAAAAAGATATTATCTCTACTTATTTGTAGTATTTCTCTATTTGCTCAAAAAAATTATTCCTTTCAAATTGCTTTGCTAAAATACAATGGCGGCGGCGACTGGTATGCCAATATAGAAACTTCTTTGCCCAACTTGATTAAGTTTTGTAACAAAGAACTAAAAACAAACATCAACCCAGAACAGGCAATTGTAGAACCATCATCAAAAGATATTTTTAAATATCCATTTGTGCATATTACCGGACACGGAAATATTATATTCTCTGATGCCGAAGCAGAAAATTTAAGAAAGTATTTAATAGCAGGTGGATTTTTACATATTAGTGATAATTATGGATTAGACAAATACATTCGCAGAGAAATGAAAAAGGTTTTTCCTGAATTAGAATTTGTTGAATTACCATTTAGTCATCCTATTTATCATCAAAAATATAATTTTCCGAATGGCTTACCAAAAATTCACGAACACGATAATAAAGCCCCACAAGGATTTGGATTGATTTATCAGGGAAGATTAGTATGTTTTTATGATTATGAATGTGATTTAGGCGATGGATGGGAAAATCCTGAAGTCCACAATGATTCTCCAGAAAAACATTTAGAAGCATTAAAAATGGGTGCAAATATCCTTCAGTTTGTTTTTACACAATAACTACTCCCATCTCAATATCTGTGAAGGCGACATTTTACTAATCAAAAAAGTAGGTATATACATAAATATTAAACAGGTTAGCACCGTTCCTGTATTTAATAAAGCCCAATCTAAAAAGTGTAATTCTGTTGGAATGTAATCTATATAATATGCTTCAGGGTTTAATTTAAATAGGTGAAATTTTTGCTGAACAAAAACAAATGCTAATGCAATGAAATTTCCAAATAATATCCCCCACCCTAAAATTTTTAATGAAATAAATAAAAAGATATTTTTAATACTCAAATTATTCATTCCAATGGCTTTGAGAATGCCTATCAAAGAAACTTTTTCTAAAATTAAAATGATGAGTGCAGATACCATATTTACTGCGGCCACTATTAACATTAATACAATGATAATTACTGCATTTACATCAATCATTTCCAGCCAATTAAAAATAGAACTATACAAATCTTCTGCTGTGAGTAGTTGATAATTGTAAGGAATAATATCAATTAGTTCTTGTATGATTTGATTACCACTTTGATGATTTTTTCCATAAATTTCAATTTGTGAATACTCGTTGGAAGTCCAGTTATTGATTTTTTGTATTACTCTTGCATCTCCATAAATTAAAGCATTGTCCAATTCTCCCATTTGTGGATTAATGATTCCCTTTACATAAAAATCTCTTGAACGATAATCTAATTTTTCTTCTTCAGTATCAGTTTGTTTTTTTGTAACAAAATATACAATAATTTTTTGATTAAGTTTAATTTGCATCTTGTCTGCTAATTTTTTAGAAATAACTATATCTTTTGAAGTAGAAGTATCAGAAAACACAGGAAATTCCCCTTCCACAAAATAATCTTTTAATATAGTCCAATTAAACTGTTTAGTTACACCCTTGAAAACAATACCTTCATTTTCTTCTTTAATTTTCAAAATACCATTTTTTATACAAACAGGTTCTGCAAATAAAACTGAAGGTGATTTTTGAATTAATTGTAATGTATCATCACTAATAGAAAGAGAAAGTGTAGTAATATCCTGCGAACTTTGATAAGGCATAATAACTACATCAGAGGTCAAATTTTTTAATTTAGTAAAAATTTGATGCTTGAACCCACGAATAACTGCTACCGTTAATATCATAATAGCAATACCTAATGCAACGGCTATAGTGCCAATTTTAATAGCAGGTGTAGAGATGTTATGTTCTGTATTTTTGTTTTGAATTATTCTTTTGGCTATAAAAAAAACATCTTTCATACTTGTTGCAAATATGCTAAATTTAAATTAGTTTTGAGTGTTGAGTTTTTAATTTTGAGTTTTGTCGTCATTGCGAGAACGATAGTCCGAAGCAATCTCGTATTGAAATACTCGTCATTGCGAGGGCATTAGCCCGAAGCAATCTCGTAATTGTTATGTGGATTATACTTTTTAGATTGCTTCGCTTCGCTCACAATGACGGGTTGAAAAAGGTCGTCATTATGAGCCGCCAAAAGCGACGAAATAATCTCGTATTGAAATTTGAGATTGCTTCGCTACGCTCGCAATGACGGATAATAGGGCGTATCGCAATACGCCCCTGCTCAAAACTTACATTTGATAAACCGCTACTGATTTTATTTATTTGCCGATGTATGAAAAAACTTATTTCAATTACTATTTACATTTTAATTACTTCTAATTACATTTTTGCTCAAAATAATTTAATTATAAAAGATGAAAATGAAATTATTAAAGGCAATGAACAAGTAGATGAGTATCTGCCATTGATAAAAAATAAAAGAGTAGCCGTTGTGGCAAATGCTTCATCAGTTTTAAAAAATATACACCTTGTAGATACATTGATAAGTTTAAATGTCAATGTCGTAAAAATCTTTTCACCCGAACATGGTTTTCGTGGAAATGCTGATGCAGGCGAAAAAGTAAATGATTCTATTGATGTAAAAACAGGACTTCCAATTATATCGCTTTATGGAAAACACAAAGAACCCACTAAAAATGATTTATCAGACGTTGATGTCGTTTTGTTTGATTTGCAGGATGTTGGCGTTCGGTTTTATACTTACATTTCAACTTTATATTATGTATTAAAATCCTGTGCATTAAACAATAAATTATTAATAGTATTAGACCGACCCAATCCAAATGGTTTTTATGTAGATGGTCCTGTTTTAGATACTAATTATCGTTCATTTGTTGGAATCATACCTATTCCAATTGTTTATGGAATGACAATCGGCGAATTAGCCAATATGATGAATAATGAAGCAAAGTATCGTCCAGTTGTAAATTCAGCCAATTTGAAAATCATTAAACTAAAAAACTATACACATAACACACTTGTAAAAATTCATTCCAAACCATCACCCAATTTATCATCATGGCAATCTATTATTTTATATCCATCATTAGGATTATTTGAAGGCACAGTAGTCAGTGTGGGAAGGGGCACTGATAAACCTTTTCAAATAATAGGACATCCAGATTATCCAAACAAAAATTTTTGCTTTACACCAAAATCCAATGCTATTAGTAAAAATCCAAAATACAAAGACAAACTTTGTTGCGGACTTAATTTAAGTAATGATGATTATCTTATTCATCATCCCAAAAAAATAAATTTACAATGGCTTATACATTTCTATAAAACATTATCAGTAAAAAATTTCTTTGATAAAAATTTTAATTATCACGCAGGGAATTCAGAATTACAAAGGGATATAAAGAAAGGATTAAGTGAAGAAAAAATAAGATTAAAGTGGCAAAAAGATTTAGAAGAATTTGAAAAAGTGAGAAAGAAGTATTTGTTGTATGAATAAAATATATTATGGAAAAAAATAATTCGTCAGAAATAGGAAAAAAGGGAGAAGAAATTGCTTGCAATTATTTGATAGAAAAAGGTTTTGAGATATTAGAAAAGAACTGGCGATTCAAACATCTTGAAGTTGATATTATTGCCACAAAAGATAATTTGCTTGTCATCGTTGAAGTAAAATACAGAAGTTATACCACTTATGGCGAACCCGAAGTATTTGTGAACAAACAAAAACAAAAATTTTTAATAGAAGCCGCTAATCGTTATGTGATAGATAAAAACATTGATAAAGAAGTACGTTTTGATATTATAGCAATCAGTAAAAAGGGTGATGACTTTTCCATTCATCATATTGAAGATGCTTTTTACGCAAGATGAAAATGAAGAAGAATAAATTGACAATGTATAAAAAATAAATATGAACATTTTTCATTTTCCATCTAATCAAATCCTTGATGTCAAAAAAACTTTTGTAGAATTGCTAAAAGACATTTATTCAAAAAATGAATGTGAAGTTTTATTTCAAAGAATCACAGAACATTTTGGTTACAATCCATTTCAAACTAATATCCATTTTAATCAAAGTGAATTGATTGATTTAAGTGAAATCATTAAAGATTTACAACATAAGAAACCACTTGCTTACATACTTGGTTACTCTTATTTTTTTAATATGAAATTTTTTGTTAATGAAAATGTATTGATACCAAGACCAGAAACTGAAGAACTTGTATTGCAATTAAAACAAATTATTGAAACAAACTATAAAAATCAATCATTGAATATCTTAGATGTAGGAACAGGAAGCGGCTGTATTGCTATTGCTCTAAAAAAGATATTTCCTTATGCAAACATTATGGCTATTGATAAATCCAGCGATGCACTTGAAATAGCACAAAAAAATGCCGCATTTCATCAACTATCTATCAATTTCAAAAAATTAGATGTGTTGAATGAATCATTAAACGAAACTTATGATATTATTGTAAGCAATCCTCCTTATATTCCAGAATCTGATAAAAATACCATTGATGAAAGTGTCATAAAATTTGAACCTTCTATGGCTTTATTTTCAAATACTGCAATAGAATTTTACGAAAGAATATTTTATTTATCTAAAAATAATCTTGCATCAAAAGGATTTGTGTTTATGGAACTCAATCAATATTACGGAAAAGAAATTTTAGATTTGTCTAAAAAATTTGAATATTTTCAAAAGACAGAATTATTGAAGGACTGGAGTGGAAATGATAGATTTATTGTATGCTATAAGATTTAATTACACTACCAATAACGGTATTTTGATAGAATGCCGCACTTCATCAATTGTAGTGCCTAATAAAATATCTTTAATAGTTTTATGTCCGTGAGCACCCATTATTAAAATATCAGCATTGATTTGATGAACTATTTTTGGCAACTCTTTTTTAGGACTTCCAAAGCCCAAAATATACCTGCATTTCACACCTTTTTGAGAAAGTATTTCACAATATCTTTCAATAAATTTTGTATCTGATTTTAGTTCCACACTTTCATCCTGATGTTGATAAACTATTGAACCTACATTATCAATGATATGAATTAAAATTAACTCTGTGTTTGAATTACTTAATTGTAGTGCATAATTGAGTGCTTTATTATCTGATGTAGAAAAATCAACAGAAACAGCAATGGTTTTAAATTCTTTCTTATTAGTTGTAATATCAATATTCGGAAATTGTCCGTGTATAGAAGAAATTTCTTTTGGATGATAATACAAAGCAGGCACTATTAAAATATACATCAACAAAATTAAACATCCAACAATGATTGGAATAAATATCATACCATACATTAGCGGATGATTAGAATTAAGTAAATAGTTGGCTACTTCATTAAAAACCATTTTTAAGTTCAATATCAATATAATAGCAACAACTATCCAAGACAAAATTTTTTGCCAGAATGGAATTACAAATTCACCCATCAATTTTTTATTACTTACAAAATGTATTAACGGAATAATTGCAAAACCTAATTGCAAACTTAAAACCACCTGACTAAAAATCAATAGATTTGAAATTTTTTCTTCACCCAAAAATATAACAGTAAGTGCCGCAGGTATAATGGCCAATGCCCTTGTAATAATTCTTCGCACAACAGGGTTTAATCTCAAATTTAAATATCCTTCCATAATAATTTGACCTGCCAATGTTCCCGTAATTGTTGAACTCTGCCCTGCCGCAATCAATGCTACTGCAAACAAAATGGGTGCTAATTTGTTTCCCAAGATATTTTCTAACAACCGATGTGCTTGTTGAATTTCATCTACATTATAGATATTATTTTTGAAAAAAACTGTTGCGGCTACAATCAATATAAAGGCATTAACCAAAAAAGCAATGTTTAAGGCAATTACACTATCAGCAAAACTATATTTTAATGCCGACCAAACACCTTTTTTACTTCTATCAATTTTTCTCGTTTGAACTAATGAACTATGTAAATATAAATTATGTGGCATTACAGTAGCACCAATAATTCCAATAGCAATATACAAAGCATCTTCATTGACAATATTTGGCACAAAGCCACTCAAAACCTGTTCTGCTGATGGTTTTACTAAAATAATTTCAATTAAAAAACTAACACTAATAACAAACACTAAAGAAAAAATAAACGCTTCTAATTTTCTGATACCTTTATTCATCAGGTATAATAAAAGAAAACTATCAATCACTGTTATTAAAATACCATTTAATAATGAAATTGATGGAAATAAAAGATGAATACCAATAGCCATTCCAATGACTTCGGCAAGGTCGCAGGCAATAATGGCAACTTCGGCTAATAGATAAAGAAAAAAATTAGGAATAGTAGGAAAGAAAACTCTGTTTGCTTGTGCTAAATCTAATCCAGATACAATACCTAATCTTGCACTATGACTTTGTAAAAGTATTGCCATTAAATTACTCATTAATAAAACCCACAAAAGAGAATATCCAAAACTGCTACCTCCTGCTATATCCGTAGCCCAGTTTCCCGGATCCATATATCCTACACTAATTAAATAAGCAGGACCAAGGAATGCAAAAAATTTTTTGATTGAACTTTTGTAATCAGTTTTTACACTTGCATTTATTTCATCTAATGATTTTGTTCTTTCAGAAAAATTCATCTATTATATTTAGATGGCACAAATTTACAAATTTTATTTATCTAAAAATAATTTTAGGTTTATCTAATTTTTTTTAATTAGTTTTTAGTTTTCTAGTTTTGAATTATCCCGTCATTGCTAGCGAAGCGAAGCAATCTCAAACTCATATCGTCATTACGAACGAAGTGAAGTAATCTCAAAAGTATATTCCTTCATCTCTTATGAGATTGCTTCGGGCTAACGCCCTCGCAATTACGGTAAAACTAAAAACTAAATACTAATATGTAAGGGCGTATGGCGATACGCCCCTACTTAGAACTAAACTAAATACTCAAAGGGACTCTATTTAATATTGATCTACTTAATGTTATTTCATCGGCATAATTCAAATCTTCACCAACAGATATACCTTTTGCAAGAGTTGTAATTTTTATTTCTACAACAGAAATAATTTTTTTATACAAATAAAAAGTTGTGGATTCGCCTTCTGGCGTTGCATTCAATGCAATAATAATTTCTTCAACAGGTTGATTATTTATTCTATCTAATAAACTTGCTATGTTTAATTGTGATGGACTAATGCCATTAATGGGTGAAATTAAACCGCCCAATATATGATAAATACCCGTATATGAATTAGTGCTTTCAATTGCCAGTACATCCTGATAATCTTCTACCACACATATTATTTGATGGTTTCTATTCTCATCACTGCAAATATTACACACATCATTTTCACTGATATTTTCGCAAACTTTACACCTTTTTAATTTTTGCTTGGCATCAATTAAACTTTGTGCTAATCCATAAGCATACATTTCATCTTTACGAATAATTTCAAGTGCTAATCTTAATGCTGTTTTTTTTCCAATTCCCTGCAATTCCGAAAGATGTTGTACTAGTTTATCAATAATTTCTACATTCATAAGTTTCATTCAATTTCAAAAACCAGAAATAAAACCAACTTGTATCATTGGATTAGAATAAATAGAATAAGGCGATGGTGTAAGATTATATAAAACTGAAGTAAACATATATGTATTTGAAAACACAGCATAACGAATACCACCACCAATCCATACATTCTGAAACCAAACTCTGTCTGACTGCAGCACGCCATTCTGAACAAGTAAAATTTTTCTATTCAAATAATCATAACCGGTTTGAATAAAAAAACTTTGTAGAACATACAATCTTGCTAATGCTCTAAAACCATATACATCTACTGTAAATCTTGAACCATAAAGCTTTGTACTATAATAATTGTAAACAGGACCAGCAGCTATTAGCACTGGCTTTGCTACTTTATATCCAATCAATGGAGAAATATCAATATATGAAGATTGCACACTTGAATAAAATGCAAAATTACCACCAAAAGTTATTTTTTCTTTCCACGCATCATCTTTTATTTTTTCTTTTTTATCTTTGTCTTTATTTGGAATTTGAAAATAAGTACTATCATTCTGTGCCTGATATTCAGACATGCAAGTTATAGTAAATATCAATCCTATGAGAATTTTAGTTTTTTTCATTCGCAATAAACTATTTACATTAGCCACAAATTTACATAAAAAATGGTAATACTAATCACAGGAACATCCAGAGGTATAGGATTTGAACTTGTAAAAAAATTATGTAATGATCATTTGATTATTGCTGTGTCAAGAAGTGCAATGCATTTTTCTCATCCTAATGTACATTTCATAAAAGGCGATATATATGATGAATCAACCATTCATCAATGCAAAAATTATTTAAATAGAAATCAACAATGTTTGGATATACTTATCAATAATGCCGGTATATTAATAAACAAATCTTTTGAAAAAATCACAAAAGATGAATTAGAAAAAGTTTATCAAACCAATGTATTTGGCGTGTTTTACTTGATACAACAAATGCTACCATTTTTATCAAAATCAAAAAAATCTCATATTGTCAATATCAGTAGTATGGGTGGTATTAACGGCACGCAAAAGTTTCCCGGATTAAGTGTTTATTCTTCTTCAAAAGGTGCAGTGAGTATCCTTACTGAATGTTTGGCCGAAGAACTAAAAACTTATTCCATTTCCTGCAATGCATTAGCACTTGGTGCAGTTCAAACAGAAATGTTATCTGCCGCTTTTCCAGATTTTAAAGCACCACTCTCTCCATCAGAAATGGCGGACTTTGTAGTTTGGTTTGCATTGAATGGACATCAATTTTTTAATGGAAAAATTTTACCTGTGGCTATTAGCACTCCTTAATTTTTTATACATTTGCACAAATTTTTTTCAATGAACTTGAATAAAAATATATTTTTTGTTATTGCTTTTTTAATATACTTAAGTTCTATTTCTCAAGAACTAAAATTTACTGCTAATTTTATCCTAAATGATGCTCCTTTATCAAATGTTCAAGTTTCCGTTTATGATATGGCTAATAATAAATTGATAGAAAATACCAATTCTGGAAATGCAAATCAATATAAAATTGCATTAGAGACAGGCAACAATTACAGAATATATTTTTCTCATCCAAAAATTCATAAGATTTTTTGTGAAATTATTAGTTACAATATGTCTGAAAATGATTTGTACAATAATTATTACAATGAATTAGATTTAGAATTTATTCCACTAACAGAATCGGTTGATACATCGGTGCTTTCAAAATCTCCCGTTCATAGAATTCAGTATAATCCTACTAAAAAGAAATTTGAAGACGATGTACCCTATAACCAAATGATTTTATCAAAAATTTTTAGAGAAAATGAAGAAACAACAGAAGTAAAGAAAATACAAATACCATATAATTTAGCAGGTACCATTTTTATTAAAACAAGTAATAATTCTACACCCATTACCAAAAAAGATGTTGTGCTGTATAAAAGTAATCAATTACCATATTTCACTAAACAAACTAATAACTTTGGACAATTCTTTTTTAATAAAGTTTATTTAGACAGTGCTCAAAATTTATTGATAAATCTTGAAGAAAAAGAAGCCATTGGTAAAACCTTAATACTTGCTGATTCTAAAAAAAGACCTATTTATGAAACAAAAATTACAGATACTAAAGTTTCAATTCCTTTAAGTCAAAACATGAAAAAAGAATTGATAGATAATCGTTTTGCATTTTTTATTGGTGGAAAAATTTACAAAGAATCTGATACTTCTGTTAGTTTTTTGACAGATGAAGTTGTATATCTTTTAAACCAGAAAGGAACTAAAATTCAAAGTACTAAAACCAACATTTTTGGGGCTTTCATTTTTCAAGACATAAAGCCCGGCAATGTTTATCAGATTGCTATCAGAAAAGATGCTATCAAAAAACAATATAAAGCAATGCTTTACAATAATATCGATGAACCTATATGTGAAATTGATAGTAGTATTGGTGATAATCAATTAGTGTGTTCTTTTCGTGCAGATAATAATAAAAAATTTGACAACCTGTTAATCAACGAATCCCTTTTAAGAATGAATGTAAAAGGAAAAGTGTTTAATGAAAACACTAATAATCCTGTTTCCGATTTGAAAATTTATCTTATTAGTGAAGATGGTAAAGTGATTGATAGTACAATTACTGATAACTATGGATCATTTATATTTGCTTTTGTGCCATATATGAAATATTCATTTAAATTTTATGATCCAAACAAAAGTATTGTAACCAGTTCAAAAATTTTACTTTACTCATCTAATGACCAGTTAGTTAAACTTCTGTATATGATAAAAAATAATCCTTTTGTGTTCAATCTTTTAGATTACGAACAAAAAAGATTAACTGATATTTATATTGAAGACCCTTGGTTAAATATCACAACATTAAAATTAAAAAACAAAAATATCCCTACCATTTCTGAACATATTTATTTTGAAACCAATCAATATAAAATAACACCTGCCGGTGAAAAAACTTTACAAAAAATATTGACAGTATTAACATCTAATCCACAGTTATCCATTGAAATTCGTGCCTATACGGATAGCCGCGCTGATGATAAATACAACAAAGAACTCAGTCAAAAAAGAGCAGATGCCGTTAAAAATTATTTAATTAAAAAAGGAATTGATGCTAATAGAATTTCTGCTTTTGGATTTGGAGAAGAAAAAATTCTTAATCACTGTAAAAACGGTGTGCCCTGTACCGACGATGAACACGCTGTAAATAGAAGAGTTGAATTTGATGTGAAAGTGAAAGATAAATAATTTGTTACTATTCCACCATTCAGATACATTTCTCGTAAAGCCCGAAAAGTACAAGAACACCAATAACACAAAGCTTTTTAATAATTTTTAGTTCTGAGTGCTGACGCTGTCGGTCATCATTTTGAGTTTTACCATCATTACGAACGAAGCAAAGTAATCTCAAAAGTATTATCGTCATTACGAGCGAAGCGAATTAATCTCAAATGTATATTCCTCTTCTCTTATGAGATTGCTTAGGGTATTCATTCTCGTGCTGACGCTTACGGTCAGCATCCCGTACATTTATCGTCGGGACAATGACGACAAAACTAAATACTAAAAATTAAAACTTCAAAACTATTCACTTTTCAATAACAACATAAATGTCATTGCTATTCACTTTTCACTTTTCACTTTTCACTCTTCACTTTTCATTTTTCACTCTTCACACTCTTCCTTCTTTCTAATTCTTTTAGTATAAGAGATAACTCTCTACCTGTTTGTCCTTTTACGCTTGTGTTTTCTTGTGCCCTGCGAATCAAATAAGGCAAAACACTTTTTACAGGACCATAAGGCACATATTTCACTACATTATATCCTTCTTTGGCTAAATTAAAACTTATATGATCACTCATTCCTAAAAGCTGAGAAAAGAAAACTCTTTTATCATTTTTATTAATTCCTTTTTTCTCCATCAAATCAACCAAAAACTGCGAGCTATATTCATTGTGCGTACCTGCACAAACACTCACTATATCTATATTTTCCACACAATAAGACAATGCACTATTATATGCATTATCAGTTGATTGCTTATCCGGATAAATTGGAGAAGGATAACCCATTTTTTCTGCCCTTTCTCTTTCTTTTTCCATATATGCTCCACGCACCAGTTTTGCACCAAAAAAATACTTAAACTTCCTTGCTTTCTCTACACTCGTTTTCAAAAATTCTAATCTGTCGGTTCGGTAAAGTTGAAAAGTATTCCACACAATTGGCTTTTCTTTGTTGAACAATAACATACATTCATCTGCAATATCATCAATAGCTTTTTGAATCCAGCTTTCTTCTGCATCTATAAAAATAGGTTGCCCACTTTCATATGCCTTTTGACATACTTGCAATACCCTTGCTTTTCCTCTTTGCCATTCTTCTGATTCTTTTGTAGATAAAGCACTGCCACTACTAACTTTCTCTAAAATAGAAAAACGAATCATTCCTGTTGGCTTAAATACACAAAATGGAATAAAGGTTTTATCTTTTGAAAATATTATGTTATCAATAATTTCATTTTTACACTTTTCAAAACTACTTTCGTTTTGTTCGCCTTCTACACTATAATCTAAAATAGAACCGATATTATATTCTGCAAGTTTTTGCACAATTTTCATACATTCTTCTCTGGTTTCCCCTCCCACAAATTGCCTGTAAATTGTTTTCTTAATAAAATATTTTCCACCAAAATTAACTGCAAATGGTGCAATGATTGAACCTAAATTAACCAAAGAAGAATTTGATAATAACTTAAATAATTTATATGCTTGCTTTAGTTCATTATTATTTTTATACTTAAATGCTACTTCTGTGTTTGAAAAATTGATGGATGACATATATTAATCTTTATACAAAACTCTTTTTACTGCCTTAATAACTTTTTCGGGACTTGGCAATGCTTCCTGAATAAGTGTAGGTGCATAAGGCAATGGAGTATCTGCCGAAACCACTCTCATCACTGGTGCGTCTAAATAATCAAAAGCAAGTTTTTGAACCATATATGTAATTTCTGTGGAGATATTACCCAATGGCCATGCTTCTTCTACTACAACTAATCTGTTTGTTTTCTTTACAGATTCAATGATAGTATTGTAATCAATAGGACGAACTGTTCTCAAATCAATAATTTCAACTGATATTCCTTCTTTTTCTAATTCTTCTGCGGCTTTATATGCTACTTTAATAATTTTTCCAAATGATACTATAGTTACATCCGTTCCATTTCTTTTTATATCAGCTACACCTAATGGAATAAGATATTCTGTTTCTGGCACTTCACCTTTATCACCATACATTAGTTCGCTTTCCATAAAAATTACTGGATCATCATCTCTGATAGCAGATTTTAATAAACCTTTGGCATCATAAGGATTGGAAGGCACTACAACTTTTAATCCTGGTGTATTGGCATACCAGCTTTCAAAGTTTTGAGAATGTTGCTGCCCAAGCATTCCTGCATTTCCGGTAGGCCCTCTAAATACAATTGGCACACTGAATTGACCTCCACTCATGTGACGAATTTTAGCTGCAGAATTTATCACTTGATCTATTGCTACCAGAGAAAAATTAAAAGTCATAAATTCTATGATAGGTCTAAGTCCATTCATAGCGGCTCCTACACCAATTCCTGCAAAACCTAATTCAGAAATAGGCGTATCTATAACTCTTTTTGGACCAAATTCTGCAAGCATTCCTTTACTTACTTTGTATGCACCATTATATTCTGCTACTTCTTCTCCCATTAAAAACACTCTTTCATCTCTTCTCATTTCTTCACTCATAGCTTCTCTTAGTGCTTCTCTAAATTCAATAACTCTCATAATAATTTTTTTAAAGTGCCACAAAAATAAGCAAAAATTTAATGGTTTTGTAAAATTTGCGGCAAAGAAATAGAATGTATAAAGATGGAAATATGATTTAAGTCAATAAAAAAATGAAAATTACTTAACCTTTATATCTGATTCACCAATTACCCTAAATGCAGTTCTTCTGTTTTTTTGATGGGCGGCCTCCCACTCGGGAGATTTTGGAGTAAGTTTATTGATTTCTTCATCAGGAATTAATGGTTGTGATTCGCCAAATCCATTTGCTTTTAAGCGGTTTTTACTAATACCTTTACTAATCAAATAATCTACACAAGATTGTGCTCTTGCCTTTGATAATTTTAAATTGTATTTATCATTACCACGACTGTCTGTATGTGCGTTAATTTCAATTGATATATTATCATTAAGATTTAATAGTTCTACAATTTTATCTAATATCTCTTTAGATTTAGGTCTTAAAGTAGCTTTGTCAAAATCATATTCAATACCTTCAATTTCAATTTCACCTGCAGGAATCTTATTTAAGTAAAAATCTTGTTCAAAATGAGTTGTTTCTGTTTTTCCTTTGGTAGCAAGATTGGCAGATTGAGCAAAATATTTGTTTTTCTGTGCTTTTAAAAAATATTCCATATCTGGTTTTAGTTCTGTAAAATAATATCCCTTTTCATCAGTTATTACATAAAGTGGCTCATCATCACCATGAACATCTTTTATAGTAACCAAAGCACTTGGTATCGGATCATTAGTTTCGGCATCATAAACATAACCTTTTAAGTCAAAAATTATTGGTTCATTAATAAATTCATAAATATCATAACAATGTCCCCCTTCACATGGTTCTCTGTCGCTGGAAAAAAAACCTTTGTATTGTGTTTTATCCATAATAAAATAAGCATCGTCTTTAGCAGAATTAATAGGCGTTCCTAAATTTTTGGGGAATTCAAATGTTGAGTTATCTTCATCATAGTGTGATTTAAAAATATCCAGACCACCCAATCCAGGATGTCCATTTGAAGAAAAGAAAAGTGTTTGAGAAATTTGATGGAAAAATGGTGTTACTTCATCTCCAATAGTATTGACAGGATGACCTAAATTTTTTGGTGTACCTATAACCCCTTCTTCATCAATTTCACACACCCAAATATCCATTCCACCTAATCCACCAGGTCTGTTAGAAGAAAAAAATAATTTTCTTCCATCCATCGTAACAAATGGATGCATTGATTTATACCCAGGAATATTGACATTTTGATTAAGTTTGAATGATTCATAAAACTTACCATTATTCATTTTTGCAGCATAGATATAAATATCTTCTCTTCTAAAATCACTCCATCTTGTAAATAACATCACTTCATCAGGTGTTACAATAGCCGCACCTTCATGCATAGCAGTATTTACAGGTTTTCCTACATTTACAGGTTTTATCCATGAATCATTTATTTTTTCAGTCCAGTAAATATCACAAAGGTATTCTGGGTCTTCTTTTTCCGGATCATTTACAACATTTCCTTTTCTGGCGGAAGTAAATAATATCTTATCAGGACTCATATAATACATAGGTGCAAAATTAGAAGTACCTTTATTAAACACATTAGTATCTGCTTTAAAAACAGTAATTTCCCTTTTCTTTTTTTCTTGTTCAATTCCAAAAAAACAAGATGATTGGAATTTTGTTGCCAATAATTTTAATGAATCTGAAGCATTTTCTGATGAATTATATTCTTCAAAGATTTTTAATGCCTGATCATATTTTTTATTATTCATCAATGCTATTCCATAATAATATAATGCATCAGCAAAAACTTTTCTTTCACTACATTCTTTTAGAGTACTTACAGCATGTTTATAATCTTTGTTGAATAAATAAGACAACCCTAATTTATAAAGAATTAAATCATAGTTAGAAATTTTTATTGTCTTTTGAGATTTAATTTGATTAGTATCTTTCTTTTGTTTGCCTAATGACCATTCAGGAACTTTCACCCATGGATTTAGTTTTAAATTTACTAATTGTGTTTCATAAGGCAAAACAATTTGTTCTAATACAGTAGTGTCATCTAGAACTTTTGCATAAAAATAAGCTGCACTGGCATAGTCCTTTTTTTTGAATGCATCATCTGCACTAATTATCCATAGTTTTTTGGATTGAGCAAAATTTAATATTGGTAAAAATAGAATAATTAATTTAAAAAGTTTTTTCATAATCTTGGACAATTTTTTATGGTCTGTGGCTTATTTTTTAATGGAATATATGTAAATGCAATTTCAAAAGCACCTCTCATTTTTGATATTCTTTTTAATGATGATGTATTAAAATCATATCCAATTTTCAATGTGTAATTTTCTTTTTTAAATCCAATGTATGCAATTGTAGCATCTTGTATTCTAAAATTAAGTCCAGTTAGCAGAAAAAAGTTTTCATTCTTAAAATAATATCCTGCGTCCAATGCATAAGTTTGTTCACTCGCAGTTGATTGTTTCATTATTAATACTTTTGGAATTATGTACAACAATTCTCCAATATTTATTCTTGAACCAAAATGTAAATAATATCTAATTGGTAATCTATTACTGCTTCCAAAAAAACTTTCTTTGGGCTGCGTGATATTAAATGCAGAAAAACCTATAAAAGGATTAAGTCGCGTTTGTTGTTTCCCATAATAATACAAAATACCAGCATTAACCTGATGAATAAAAAAAACTTGTTTATTAAAATTCTCACCACTTGGTAAATTTTGGTCAAAATAACCACCATCTTTATTCACATATTGATTATTATAAGTAAGTAATTTATACTCCACAGATTTTTGATTGATACCTGCCTGTAAACCGAAATTCAAATTATGAAATTTATTTTTATCTAAAGGAACATAATAGGCAGAAGACAAAAGTGCCTGAAAAACATTATAATTTCCAGCACCTGCTCGCATGTTGGAGAGTTGTAATCCCACTCCCCATTTTTTTAATGGCATATCAAAACTTGCCAACGAAGTTTGAAATGGTTTAATAGCCAAAACATTCCATTGATTTCTGTAATGTAAATGAACTCTGTATTTTGCATCTACAAGCCCAGTCATAGCAGGATTCAAAAATAAAGGTGAAGCATCATATATTGAAAGGTGAAAATCCTGTGCACTTAGATATTTAGTTATAATTAAAAGTATTAAAACAATTTTTTTCATATTCCTTAATTTTTTATTAATCATCTCATTAAAGTAACATCACCCGATTTTTTTATTACTCGGTTATTATACATTTCTACTTCTAATATCCAAACATATACACCAATTGGTTGCTCCTCCCCTTTAAAAGTTCCATCCCAACCTATTGATTGATCATTTGATTCAAAAATTAATTGCCCCCAATTATTATATACTTTGAATGATAATTTTTTGAATGGTCCTCCACGAACATATAAAACATCATTATTACCGTCTTTATTTGGTGAAAATCCTGTAGGTACTTGTGGTAATAAAATGACAGAAATGTCTTTTTGAACTGTGTCAATACAACCATCAACGGATGTAACAATTAAGGTTATGGTATAATCACCTTGATCAGAGTATGTATGTGAAGGGTTTTGAATATTAGAAACATAAGTATCTCCAAAATTCCAATACCAGTTATTTATATTGCCTATTGGCGTAGAAAAATCAGAGAAATAAACAACTTCATTTGCAACAGTAGGATTATTTGTCATTGAGAAATCAGCATTAGGTTTTGGTTTTACATCAACCGGCTTTGTAATACTATTAACACAGCCATCTGAAGAAGTTACGGTTAATAAAACATTATAAATAGCAGGTGCAGAAAATGTATGAACTGGATTATTCATTGTACTAAAATTACCATCACCAAAATTCCAATTCCATTGTGTAATTATTCCAGGATTTATGTATGAAGAATCAAAAAATAATGTATTCGATTTTTCACAGGGTTTTTGATATGTAAAATTAGCAATTGGAAGTGGATACACTTGTAGAGTTTTTTGAACAGAATCACTACACCCATTATTACCAGTTACTATATGAGTAACCGTATAAGTATTTACTAAAGAATAAGTATGAATTGCATTTTGTGAAATAGTGTTTGAACCATCACCAAAATCCCAGTAATAATTAGTAATTGTACCTGTAGTAGCAGTAGATGCATCATTAAAAATTACAGGTGAATTGACACAGGTGGTTGAATAGGTAAAATCTGCTTTAGGTGCGGGAATAAATGATATTTTTACAGTATCCTTACGTGGAGAACATCCTTTGTTGTTTGTACTTTCTAATATCAAACTCACTGTGCCTGTTGCAACATCAAATAAACTTGGAATATATTGCCCACTTAATGCTGTATTATTAGGGAAAAAAGTTCCAGTTCCGGTTGATGTCCATTGACCTGTATTGGTATAACCTGTAACATTTCCATGTAATGGAATGGCGATATTGTTACATACTGAAGTATCATTTCCAGCAGTAACAAATGGTGCTTTCAAAATATCTATTCTTACTGTATCTGAAACACTTGGACAAATGCCACCTTGTGAATTTAGAATTAAATAAACATATCCATTTATTGTATCGGAAGCACTAACAAAATAAGTAGTTGAAAGTGCATTTGGATTACTAAAAAATCCTCCTCCTGTAGTTGACCATATACCCTGAGTAGCAGAACCAGAAACTGAACCATTAACTGTTACGAATCCAGCACTGGCACAAATAGTATCATTATTACCAGCATTCACACTCGGCTGTTGAATAATGTTAACAGCAATACTGTCAGATTCTGCGTTACAATTGCCATTATTGGTAGATGTCAATTTAATATAAATGACAGATTGCATCATATCAGCAGAACTTAAAATATAATTTGTATTCATAATTGTATCAGATGGATTGAACAATCCTGAACCATTAGATGTCCAAATTCCTGTATTTGTAGCACCAGTTATACTACCATTCAGTGAAATTGTGGGACTATTGGTACATACATTGACATCTGAACCTGCATTCACATTAGGCGGATTTGTAAATTTTATTTTAATTGAATCTGAAGCATCAGGACATCCGTAGATATTTCCGGTAGATGTAAGTTTTATCCATATAGAATCTGAAGAAGCATCAGAAGGTGTTGGTATATAAAATGTATTTACAGAACCAGAATTCCCAAAAACTCCATTTCCTGTGGTACTCCATACAGCTCCAAGAGCATTTTGAACAACTCCATTTAAATTTATGTTTTGTAAATTATTCTTACATAGTGTTACATTATTTCCGGCATCAACAATTGGAGATTTTCTGATGTAGATATTTACAGTATCAGTTTTGGGTGTACAATTTCCTGTTGAAGTAAGTAGTAATTGTATTACTGATTGAGTTGTATCCGCAGTTGATAAAATATAATTTGTATTTAAACTATTAGGATTAGAAAAAGTACCTGTACCATTTATAGCCGTCCAACTTCCTGTTGATGTTGCTCCATAAACATTACCATTTAAAGGAATTACACTATTGGTACCAATGCAATAATTAATATCACTCCCTGCATCTACATAAACTTTTCTTAAAAATGATGACATATAATGATACAATCCTCCTGTTGTAGTATTACCATTAAAAACACCAAGTGCAAATACATCTGCAGTATTTACTAACAAATTAGAAGAATTTGGAGGTATATTAGTGGTATTAAAATTGATTTGAGCTCCAACCCAGTTACCTCCTGTGCCCGGCACAACAGTAAAGGCAGATGCAGGCACTAATGTAGGATTTCCATTTAGAATAAAATTTCCCTGAACACCATTTCTACAAATGATATTTAAGAAAAATGGCTGTGAATTATTTCTTGTAAAACTCACTTGATTAGATCCTGCACAATTTAGTGGTGGAAGTATAGCCATTCCTAATTCACAACCAAATCCGGACATGTGAATTAAATATACAGGTTTATTAGCACTCACATAAGTTAATGGTTGAGTTATACTATATTGTTTTGTATCACCTTTATTGATAGTATAAGTAGTAAGTGTTCCGTCATTGATATTAATTTGTGTAAAATTATCAGTTGCAACTATAAATATACTTTCATTAGATCCTGCATTTAATTGTCCTTTATTGATAATATATTCTTTTCCTACAACATCAACTGGCACAATTTGGTCTCCCATTAAATCAAAGCATCCGCCTCCTCCAGAAGGATTAACTGAGTCGTCTGCTATAGTGACTGCTATATTTTTATTTGAAACAATGATTGTGCCCCCTAAATTATTTCCAAGAACATTTTCTGTTTGCGTTACATTTTCAATTGTATATACATCACCTGGATTAGGTAACATAACGCTATAAGTTACATTAGCAGGATGACCTACCACATTACATTTTGGTGTTATCCAAACAACTGTATTATAGTCCGTAGCTACAATATTTACCTGTGATTTTGGTTGAGTAATTAATGCGTCACCATTTAAATCACCTGTAAGTGTTCTATTATTCCATAGTGTTTGCATAGGAACAACAAATTCAGTACCTAATCCATTTTGCCCTTTTAATGAAAAGGTTTCCGGATTATAAAAAGTGGGAGCTCTTGTTACAACATCATATACCACTGTAATAGGATTATCTGAACTGATTTTAAATCCTTTACGAAGCACAGTATTTGCCGGGCGGCATTCCAATGAATCAAAACCCATTGTAGTAGGTCCTGCCAATGCACCTTTCCAATATGTTACATTGACAATACTATTTGCGGGCATTGTAAATGTTGTATCATACCATGTTCCCATTGCTGGCTGCCTTATTCTTACAGTCGTTGGATTTCCAAATGATGAGATATGAAATTGAACAGGTTCTTTCCATGTATGATCGGGAGTAACCCATGGTGCAGCAAACCAAAATACTGTATCAATTTGAGATGATGTGTTTTTATAAATGAGTAGTAGGAATCCAATAATTAATATCCTAATTATTCTTGTCATTGTTATTATTTTTTTTATTTTTAATGCTTTGTTTAATAGAATTATCAGGAATTATAAATTCTTCTTCATCCTTAGATTTTTCCTTACCTTTAAAATAAAACCCTACAAAAATTTCGTGACTACCAGAATTGTATTTCTGGATAGAGTTTACAGAGTAATCATAGGCATATCCAAATTTTAATTTGTTATTCAAAGCGTTTAATCCAAATAAAAAAGAAGCATTTGAGTAAGTACGATATGCTCCACCTATCCAGAATATTTCCTTCCATTGAATCTTAAGCATATATTCTGGCTGATATGGGACAGGTGCAGAATGTTTAATTAAAACAAGTGGTTGTATTTGAATATCTTTATGAACATTAAAATTGTAACCACAACTGATATTGTATACTGCTACATTTTTTCCTATAGCATTAGAATAATTATATTTTGTACTTATCAAACTTAATGATGATAAACCAAGAAAGAATTTTTTTGAATAAAGTAATAAACCTGCATTAGCATCAAAAGCATTTGCATTCAATATGGTTCCGGTTAATAATTCATCTCCTTTATCATACATTTTCACATCATACAACCTCACTCTGATTTGACTCATACCCGCAGAAACTCCTAATCCTAATTTTAATTTGGAATTTAATTTAATATGATAAGCATAAGTTAGGTGAGCCATTGTTTTACTAAATAATCCCAATTTATCATTAAGTATTTGTCCTCCAAAAGCCATTTGTGGTCTTTTTTTCAATGACGAATAAACATTCATTAGCATAGTTTGAGGTGCATCATTACTAAATCCTAACCATTGATTTCTATAAAACATATTTACACTAGTTCCTTCTGTACTTCCAGCTATAGCAGGATTATAAGAAAAAGCATTCAATAAAAAATTAGTATAAACAGTTGTTTGCTGAGCCAACAACACATTGCTTAAAATTGCAATATAATATAGTATATAAAAATTTTTTCTATTCATAATTATTTAATTAATAAAATGCTTCCCTTGTATATTTTTTGTTTTGAAGGGTCATTATGATTTAAATTGATAACATAATAATATGTTCCTACAGGTAATGGATTGCCATTGTATGTGCCATCCCAAACATTGCTATATCCTTTTGAATAATAAATTCTTTCTCCCCATCTATTAAATATCTCAATTTCTGCATCTGGATAGTATACATTTATAAAATCCAATCTCCACACATCATTTTTTCCATCATTGTTAGGTGATATAGCATTTGGTATTAATTGTTCAATTTCATTTGCTACATTTAAAATTTTTATTTGTGCAATCGCTGTATCTTTACATCCATATTGGTCTGTAACAATTTGAATTACTGTATAAGTTCCATTTGCATAATATGTGTTATATGGATTTTGATTAGTAGAAGAATTTCCATCACCAAAAGCCCAATACCATGAAACTGAATTTTTAGAAGTATCTACGAATGATACATTTGATCCAATTGTTAATCCACTGTTGGTAACATAATAAAAACCAGCACTTGGTCCAGGTGTTACATTAATGCTTTTGACTATTGTATCTTTGCAATTATGATTAGAAGAAACAATATGAGTAATTGAATAATATCCGCTTGATGGGAAATAAACTATTGGATTTTGTTGAATTGAAGTGCCTGCCCCTCCAAAATCATAATAAAACGAAGTTATGGTATCTGACAAATCAATATATGAACTATCATTAAAGAAAAACTGTAAATTGTTTGAAATACAAGTTCTTGAATATGTAAAATTAGCAATTGGTTTTGGATAAACTTCAACGCTTTTCTGAATAGTATCAAAGCACCCAAAGGAATTTTGAACTATGAGTGAAACTGTATAAGTATTAGCATTTGCATAAAGATGTGAAGGATTTTGGATATTAGAATTGCCACCATCACCAAAATCCCATTGCCATGAAGAAAGAGAACCGTTGATTGGTAACGAAAAATCAGTAAAAGGTGTTTGTTGCTCATTACATACATTATTTGTTGTAAAATTTGCATAAGGTTTTTCCTTAAAATCAATTCTTACTTGGTCTGAAACAGCAATACAATTTCCGTTATTCGTAGAAGTTAAACTTAATATGACATATCCAGCTGAAATTTCTGATGGAGTAGGAATATAAGTTGTGGTTAAAACTGTATTTGATGGAACAAATGTACCTGATCCATTACCCCAAATACCAGTACTTGTAGGACCACTTATTGTTCCGGATAATATTGTCTGAGGACTATTTTTACAACTATAAATATCCAAACCAGCATTAACAGAAGGCGGTGTTGTAAAAAAAACCTGAATACTATCGCTAACTGCTTTACATAATCCATTATTAGTAGAAGTAATTTTCAAATATACTGTTCCATTTGCTACATCAGATGAAGAAGCCACATAAGTTGTAGTTAATTGTGTGCTTGATGGAGAAAACAAGCCATTTCCACTCGTGGACCATTTAACAGTATTAGTATTTGTTCCAGAAATCACACCTGTTAAACTTAATGTTGCATTATTTGCACAAACGCTTGCTGAAACAGGACCAGCATCTATACTTACTTGTTTGATAAAAGAAATTTTTACACTATCACTCACTGCAGCACAAATACTATTGTTAGTTGATGTTAATATTAAATATATAAATGGCTGAGATGTATCAGCACTTGAAGGGTAATATGTTATATTCATAGAGGTTGCTGAAGGTGAAATAGTACCTGTTCCACTTGAATTCCAAATACCACTAGTGGTAAATCCAGTAATAGTTCCTGAAAGTACAGTAGCCGCATTATTAGTACATTTTACCTGATCAATACCTGCATTTACAATTGGAGCAGGTATTAAATTTAAATTCAAAGTGTCTTTTACATTAGGACAATTTCCAGTAGAAGATAAAATTATTTTTACTGGTTTTATTGCTGTATCAAGAGGACTTGGAATATATGTATTAGACAGAGCACTTGTTCCTGATAAAAAGCTGCCAAAACCATTTGTACTCCATACTCCCGAAATATCACCACCACCAATAATTCCATTTAAAATATAAGAAGTGTTTGAACAAATTACTCCATCAGAACCTGCATTTGCAAAAGGAGAAGATCTAAAATTAGACAGGTATGCATAAGAACTATTATTGATTTGTGCACCTTGATTAATAGCACAAGCAAAAACATCTCCTGAATTTGAAATGATACATTGAGACCCCAAAGGAAGTTGTGATGTGCTAATGTATTTTCTTGTAGCAACCATTGTTCCACCTGTTCCCGGAACAACACTAAAATCTGATGCATTGATAATTCCTGATATTCCATTTACGGTGAACAATCCTTCTTTACCAGCGTGAGTAACTAAATGAACAGCTAAACTATCTGAAGATGTTCTTACAAATGATGTAGTATATGTTCCTGTACAAAATAATGGTGGCACTTGTGATCCACTCATTTTACATCCATAACCACCAACATGAAATACATAAACAGGTTGAGTAGATTGAATATATGTAATAGGTGCAGTTAAAGCAACTGAGTATGTTTGACCAAAATTTATCAATGTTCCAAATAGGGGACCTCCATTATTGATTGTAATACTTGTTGAATTAGCAATAGATAAAATATATACTATATCAGAATTACTATTTGAATTTGATTTAATCACAGCATATTTTGTACTTAAATAATTGGTTGAGGTTATTTGATCTGCAACAGTTGACAAACATCCATTATTTAATAATCCAGATGAAGAAACTGTAATTGAAATTGGTTTATTAGATGATATTATGCTGCCAGAAAGTCCATTTGGTGCTATTGTTGTTGTATCCTGACAACTATAAGTTTGTCCTTTTTGTAACAGAATACTAAAAGTAACATTTGCATTATGACCGATAATTTTAGAGCGAGGCGTAATAAGTACAGTTGTGTTATTCTCAGTGGCAACTATATCTATGCAAGATTTTCCACGAGGACTAATAGTATTTGAAGAAAGATAAGTATTTTGAAAAGGTGTATAAAAATTAGTATCCAAAGCTGCTCTGCCTTTTAAACTTATAAATTCTCTGTTTGATGAGCTATTAATGGAATAATATACAGAAATAGGTGCCGTGGACGAAATGTGAATTCCTCGTCTTAAAATCTTATCTGCTGTATTGTTTTCAACGCTATCAATAAAAGGTGTTAAATCTAAAGTATCAGAAGAATAAACAGGTAGGTTTATTGTAACAGGAATAAAAGAAGAATTAGCAGGTTGAAAAATAGTTACAACAGCAGGTGAGTTATATGATGAAAAATAAATTTTTATTGGTCTATCACCTAAGCCCTGTGAAATATCTGGTGCTACAAACCAAAACGAAGTATCTATCTGTGCAATATTTTTAGATAAACACCCTAAAAACACGGCAATTATGATTAATTTACATTTATATAACATTTTTTAATATTTATATTTTTTGCAAGTATACAGAAAATTTAAATAATAGCAAAATTTTATCTATCATTGTCCATTATTATAAATAATGATTTATGACTAATAATTCTGAATATCCAAAGTTGGGATTATCTCCCGGAACTATTAAATATACAGGCAGTTCTCCAAAAGAGAGAGTAAAACTAACTTTGATTATTTACAATGAAAACTTTTTTGAAACAAAAATTTATCACGACTGGTCTGAATTAGAAAAGGAATTAATAAAGTATAATGATGATTTTACAAAATGGATAAATGTGGATGGTATTAATCATGTTAAATTAATTGAAAGAATAGGTGAAAAATTTGACATTCACCCTCTTACACTTGAAGACATTGTGCATATAGAACAAAGACCAAAATTTGAAGAATTTGATTATTACTTGCTTTCTATTTTCAGAGCGTTTTATTATCAGGACACTTCATCATCTGATAAAAACAAAATGTTTTCACTTTTATCTGAACAACTTTCAATTATTCTTACAAGAAATAATACTTTAATTTCCTTTCAAGAAAACATTTTGATTGACCCATTTGAAGTAGTTAGGAAAAGATTAAACAATGAAAAAAGCAAACTTCGTCATTCAAAAGCAGATTATTTGATGTATGCATTATTAGATGCCACAGTAGATTATTATTTCTTATGTATAGAAAAAATCAGTGATAAAATTGAAGAATTAGAAACTGAAATTATTAAAGATAAAAGCGTGACTCTCTCATCAAAAAATTTATTTAAAATTTATCGATTAAAGAAAGATATTGTAAATATGCGAAAAGCCGTGTGGCCAATGCGTGATATGATTAATAGTATTTTACATAGCGATGATACTATCCTTTCAAATAGTACAAAATTTTATCTGCGTGATGTTTATGATCATGTTGTTAGAATCATTGATAGTATTGAAACACAAAGAGATCTGGTTTCTGGATTAATTGATTTTTATTTATCTATGAACTCAAACAAGATGAACGAGGTAATGAAATTTTTAACTATCATTTCTACTATTTTTATACCTGTAACATTTATTGCTGGTATTTACGGTATGAACTTTGACAATATGCCAGAATTAAGACATCCTTATGGTTATTTTATGACTCTTACTCTGATGGTGGTAATTATTATTTCCTTACTCTTTTATTTCAGAAAAAGAAAGTGGTTGTGAATTTTACGATACAAAACACGTTACTATTCAGACGTTCAAAATAATTATCAATATACATTTCTCGCAACGATAGCAAAGGATAAGAACACCAAGCACGCAAAGTTAAAAAAATATTCTTTGCAACCATTGCGAAATACTTTGCGTTCTTTGCGTAAAAAATATATCTACACTGAATAGTAACATATGTTATTCTCAATTAAAAACAATCTTATATTCTAAATTATATTTTTCAAATAATTTAAAATTCTCATCATCAAAATTTATTTTCAATGGATTTGAAGTGCTTACATAATTTTTTCTTTCATCATCAGTTATTACCAGTGTTACTTTTAGTGGAATACCACCATTTGTTTTAAAAATCTTTTCAAATTCCTTTATTAAATTCAATTGAATATCTTTTACATTCAATAATACTTTTAATTCTGCTTTTTCCTTAATTAGTTGTTCTAACTCAATAACTTCATTAACTCTTAAATCCCACCTTTCAATGCTATTATCAACACCAAAACTTCTTTTTTCTATTTTTCCTTTTATTCTGTAACATTTCAAATCATTCAAATGATATTTAATTTGTGATTGTTCTGCTAATTCATTATTGATAAACAAATCAATACTTCCAGTAGTATCCTGCAATTTTAATGTATAATACTCTTTTCCATTTTTGGTTATTCTTTTTTGAACTTCAGCCGCCCATCCATATAAAATAATGCTTTTGTTTGATAAAGATTCTGGATTATCATTCATTTGTTCTTTCAATTCCTGAATATACATTTTACTTGTATCTGAATCTATAAGCAATTGATAAGTATCTAAAGGTGTTGATGAAATGTATAATCCTAATACTTCTTCTTCTTTAGATAATTTTGTTTTTACATCCCATTCATTTGTTATTTGAATGTCTGGATACTGACTTAAACCGCTGTCTTCTGCACTTGAATTTTCAAACAAAGAGTTGCCAATACTTTGTTTCTTTTTAATATTTTCTGCAAATTTTATAAGTTTATCTGTAAGTGTGATGCCATCTTTATCAGGTTCAAAAAAAGCGGCTCTCGTAAGCCCCAGTGAATCAAATGCTCCTGCCATTGCAAGATTTTCTATATTTTTCTTATTTAATAATTTTGATGGTAATCTTTCTGCCAGTTCAAATATATTCTTAATTTTTCCTTCTTTCGTTCTATTTTGAATCCATTCTTCTGCAAAGTTCTGACCAACATTTTTTATTGATGATAATCCAAAACGAATATCTCCATTTTCTGAAACATTAAATTTTTCATCACTTTCATTTATATCTGGTGGTAATATCTTGATACCCATTCTTCTGCATTCTGTCAATACTCCTGCTATTGATTCTATGGCTGTTTTGGTATTTAAAGCCGCACACATAAATTCGCTTGGAAAATGTGCTTTTAAGTAAGCCGTTTGATATGCTAATATTGCATAACACACTGAGTGAGATTTATTGAATGCATAACTTGCAAAGTCCTTCCAATCTTCCCAGATTTTTTTAATGATGTTCAAATCAAAACCATTCTTTTTACAACCATCTAAAAACTTTTGTTCCATCTTTTCCAGAACATCAATTTTTTTCTTACCCATTGCTTTACGCAACTCATCTGCCTGACCCTTTGTAAATCCTGCTAACTTTTGACTTAATAACATTACTTGCTCCTGATAAACTGTAATACCATAAGTTTCTTTTAGAATTTCTTCCATTTCTGGAAAAGGATATTCTATTTTTTCAATTCCATGCTTTCTGCGAATAAAACTATCAATATACTTCATTGGTCCTGGTCTGTACAATGCATTCATTGCAATTAAATCGTGAATACTATCTGGCTTTAATTGTTGCAGGTATTTCTTCATTCCAGGACTTTCAAACTGAAACACTTCATCTGTATTTCCATTTTTGAAAATATCAAAAGTTTTTTCATCATTTAATGATATATTATCAATATCTACCTCAATACCTTTATTTTTCTTTACCAAACGCAATGTTTCAGAAATAATAGATAAAGTTGTAAGTCCTAAAAAATCCATTTTCAACAAACCAGCAGTTTCCGCTACAGAAACATCAAATTGAGTAATTACCTGACCACTCTTTGTATCTATTGCCAATGGTGCTATTTCATCTAATCTTTTTGGTGCAATGATAAGTCCGCATGCGTGCTTTCCAGTATGTCTAAAACAACCATCCACTTTTGCAGCATATTCTAATACTTCCTTTGCTCTTGGATGAGTATTCAAAAATGCTTCGTATGATTTTTTGAAATATGTTTTTAATTCATCTATGCTTTGTCCTTCAGAAAGATATTTTTCAAAATTTATCTTATCAGGTTCAATTAATTCTTTTAAAGAAATTTTCATTTCAAATAAAGGATTAAATGCTTTACTTAAAGCATCCGCTTCTTGTGGCAAAAGTCCTAAAACCCTTGCTGTATCTTTGATTGCAGATTTTCCTCCTAATGAAGAAAATGTGATGATGTTAGCAACGCTTTCTTTTCCATATTTTTCTACCACATATTCTATTAACTCATCTCTGCGTGTATCTTCAATATCAATATCAATATCGGGCATTGAAACTCTTTCTGGATTCAAAAATCTTTCAAAAAGCAAATTATACTGAACAGGATCAACATTCGTTATTCCAATACAATAAGCGACTATTGAACCTGCCGCACTTCCACGACCTGGACCTATACGAATTCCTCTTTTTCTTGCAGAATTTAATATATCACTCACAATCAAAAAATATCCAGGGAAACCCATCTGAGCAATGGTTTGCAATTCAAATTCTATTTTATCTTCTATTTCTTTTGTAATTTCTATGTATCGCTTTTTAGCACCTTCATAAGTAAGATGTTTTAAATATGCATTTTCTAACTCTAATTCTGATAAATCATTATGTTGTTCTGCAAATTCTTTTGGAATAGAAAACTTTGGTAAGACAATTTGTTTTTCAACAGGAAATTCTTCAATACTATCAGCTAATTCAATAGCATTCTGAATAGCTTGAGGATAAAAAGAAAAGGCCTGTTGAATTTCTTGAGGAGATTTGAAATAAAATTGATCATTTGGTAATCCATATCTTTTTCCACTACCCTTCCCTATTGGCTTAGATTTTTCTTCTCCATTTCTTATACATATCAAAGTATCAAAACCATCAGCGTCATTACGATTTAAGTAAAAATTATTTTGTGCTGCTATAATTTTGATATTGTGTTTTTCTGACATTTTAATTAAAAACTTATTCAGATATTCTTCCTCTTCTAAAAAATGATTGTTCATTTCTAAATAGAAGTTCTCTCCAAAATTTTCTTTATACCACAACACACATTCTTCTGCTTTTTGCTCCCCTTCTTTAAACAAAACTTGTGGAATTTCTCCATAAATCCATCCGCTCAAAATAATCAATCCTTCTTTATTTTCTAATAATCTCTTTTTATCTATACGAGGAACATAATAAAATCCTTCTGTAAAAGATACCGATGAAAGTTTACAAAGGTTAGAATAACCAATTTCATTTTTTGCCAAAACTGGAATTTGAAAATTCTGTGTTTTGTAAGTATTCTTTTGCGACATATCATCACACAAATAAAACTCGCATCCAATGATGGGCTTTATTGTTGGCAATATTTCTCCACTATTTGATTGTTGTGCTTTTTCATTTTTAGATTTAATGTCTTTATTAATATCCTTTACAGCATTGAAAAATTCAACCACTCCACTCATATAACCCAAATCAGTTATGGCTAATGCTCTGGCTTTATATTCAGCGGCTTTTTTAACTAATTGTTTGACTTGTGTACTACTATTACCAATAGAATAAACTGTATGATTATGTAAATACGCAAAATTTATATCGTTTTCTTGAGTAGTAATTTCATTGTTTATTTGTTGAGTTGTTTCTTTTTTCTTTTTATGATAAACACTTTCTTTACTTTTTAGATTTTTCAAATTTGGTGATTCATACTCAATTTGATCTGGCTGAATGTTGATTTGTGGAATGCGAATTATTTCTCTTGATAAAAGTTCAAAAAAAGCGTTTGCGTTGGCCTCTACATCAAATGCTGCATTATGTGCTAAATCAAATTTTACTCCAAATAATTTTTCATACAATTCTGTAAGTGAAGGCATTTTATATCCACCACCCTTTCCACCTGGCAAAGCACAATAATCAACTACTTCTTTATTATTACATGTATCAACAAAAATTTTCTCATTCAGTATATTAACATCAATTCCATTTCTTATCAATTCAGCAGAAATAACAGGTATATCGTATGAAACTATATTATGCCCTGCAACAACTTTTGTTTTTTCAAGTGCTTTCAAAAATTCATCTAAAACAATTGATAAATCTATTCCTTCGTTTAATGCTCTTTCAGTTGTTATTTTATGGACTTTTGCCGCATCATAAGGGATTTCAAAGCCATTGGGCTTTACAATTTGAGAATATTGTTGAATTAATTTTCCTTTTTCATCGTGTAATTGAAATGCTAACTGAACTATTCTTGGAAAATTATTCAGATTTGAAAAATCTTTTGAATCACCTTTAATAAAACCCGTAGTTTCAACATCAAATATTAAAAACATATATCAAATTTTAGCAAACAAAGATAAGGACTAATTCTGTCAAAAGGTGTCGTTGTGGATATTTTTTTAAAATAAAAACGGGGAACAAATGTCCCCCGGTTTATGTTTTTTTCAAGTGTGTAAATTATTTGTTAATGATAATTCTCTTAACAACTTTTTCTGAACCGTTGGTGAGTTTAAAAAAGTAAATGCCATTTTCAAGCATAGATATATTTAATTTCAATTTATCATTCAATACATTTTGATATTCACCTTGATAAACTATTTGACCTAATAAATTTGTAATTTCAAATTTTAAGTTTTGTTTAGAATCAAAATTAGTAGTGATTACAAATAATCCATCAGAAGGGTTGGGTGAAATTATGATATTATTAGAAATTTGGCTAAAATTTTCAATACCTGTTGGGCAAGAAATTGCTGTAATAACAGTAGTATAAGTACTTGATGTCATATTATTATCATTAGTAACTATTAAGTTTAAAGTATAAGTGCCAGCGTTTGTAAATTTAACTGTTGGGTTAATAACATACTTATTAGGTGTAAAAACCACTCCACCGGGAGGAACGGCTGTCCATGTATAGTTAGGAGGTGGTGAACCTAATGAACAATTGTTTAAATTAATTTGCGTACCTGTACAAACTGTTGTAGAATCTAATGAAAAACAAGCACTTGCAGAAGAATATGATGCACATAGAGTGGAAGCAGATGTCGTTAAATCTTTTCTATAAGTTCCATTTGTCATAGCAGTTTGCATTCTTGTATTTTGATCAACTGTAAACATATACATACAGGCATCATCTGTATAATCCATAAAGTTCATAAACATTTCGCCATCTGGTGAATTACCAGAACATGTACCTACATGAAATGGATATGATGGACATCCAGAATTATCTGCTTGTGCAGGTGGTGTATCATTGCAATAATCTGTTGCACATGTTCCGTCACCCCAAATATGACGAAGACCTAACCAATGCCCTGCTTCATGAGATAATGTCCTTCCTTTATTATATGGGCTAATATAATTACCACTGGGATAAAGTAAATTTGATCCGCATGCTTTTGCCCAAATCCATACACCATCTGTGGTGGAAGTGCCCGTTCCTGATAATCCAGGTAATCCAGTTCCAGCAGGAAAAGTAGCAAATCCAAGCAATCCAACAGAACTATTTTCATCAGTTACCCACACATTAAAATATCTTGTAGGATCCCAAATACTTTGAGGTTTTATAGTGCTATTTATGTATGTCATAAAACTGAATTGGTCCGTAAAAGATGCAGGATTTGTCCAACCTTTTGTTGTATAATCTATTCTATCAATACCTGGTTCTGATAAAGTATTACCATTTGGATCTTTTGTAGCTAAACAAAACTGAATACCAGTATTTGCAATCTTTACTCTTCCAAGCGAATCTTTATTTGCAGAAGGTAATGAAACCGCATAATTGACAAATGCATTGGAAGGATAAGTATTGACATTGTATCCAATACCCGCATAATCTGCATTTAATACCTGTATCTGTGAATAAACTTGTTCTGGTGCGAGATTTGGATAAGTTCTGATGGCTTGTCCTCCATGTATGATGTGAAATATAACAGGTATTGTATAATTTGCATACACTTTACCATTCGTTAATTCAGAATGATCTTTTACATATTGTTCAATCAATTTTTGAAACTGCAATTCCCATTCAATAGTTGGAGAAATAGTTCCACAACTTCTTTTAATATTTTCAGTGCTTGTTTCTTGTGATGCATAAGTATTAAAATCCGCTTGAGCAAAAATAATATTACCCATTAGTACTGTAAAACAAATTATAGCTATTTTTTTCATGACAATTATTTTTGGACAAAGATAAGCAATTTTATTCAAATTATTAAAACAACCCAACTCTTTAATATATTTTTATTTTTTAAAATAAAAAACGGGGAACAAATGTCCCCCGTTTTATATTTTTTCAAGTGTGTAAATTATTTGTTAATGATAATTCTCTTAACAACTTTTTCTGAACCATTAGTGAGTTTAATAAAGTAAATTCCATTTTCATAATGGCTTAAATTCAATGTAAGATAATTGTTCATTACATTTTGGAACTCACCTTGATTAAGCACCTGACCTAATGTGTTGATAACTTCAAATTTGATATTTTGTTTTTCACTAAAAGTTGTTACAATATTAAATATACCATTAGATGGATTAGGTACAATCATAATACTATTAGTAAATGCATTTAAATCATCTTTTCCAGTAGAACAAGTGAGTATTGGCAATATAGCCCCACTTAATGGTATTCCCCAACTATTTGGATTATCATAAGCATACCAAGCATTAGTATTCCATTTTTCCCACATAGTATTTGTTGGATTTGAACCATCTGTATTGTTAAAGATAACAGCTGTGTCGCCACTGGTAGTAGGTAAAACAACCGAAGCAAAGAAACCACCAGGAGTAGAACTTGATAATGGACCTACAGGAGTTGTAAAATTATACTTATATGGTAAAATGATAGCTGTAGAATAACCTATATTAGGATCACCACAATAAGTAACATTTGTTGTTGGTGTTCCTGATGTTATTAAACCTAAATTAGCTGTTGCAGTAGCAACTGCTGTAGAAGGTCCGCTTGTTGAATTACCTGTATAAATTTTCAAATTTACTTGACTGGAAGCATTACCATGAGTACCTACATTACCATTTTTATAGAAAAGAACAATAGCACTAGTAATATACTGTGCAGGTGAAACATGAGAATAAGTAGATGCTGCAAACCATTCGGCTTTTTCTTTATCACCATAACAATTATTTCCTGATACATAGCCAGGACAAGTACTTGTAGGAGCACCAGTAATATATGCTACTAATGTGTCAGTATTTCTAATGTTAGTAATAGTATCGTTACATACTGTTTGAGTAACGCAAGAAGAGATACTAATGACATGTGAAGTAGTGTTCACTGTACCATTACTTGCTGTTAAAGTAATTGTATAAGTACCCGTATTGGCAAATGTTACAGAAGGATTTGAAGCATTTTGATTAGGATTAAATGTAACACCTGTTGGAGGATTAGCACTCCATGTATAAGTAGGTGTTGGTGAACCAGTTGAGCAATTTGTTAAATTAACAGGAGTGCTTACACAACCAGTAGAAGGCATGGTAAAGCAAGCATTAGCTGCAGGAGATGAAGATGCACATAAAGTGGAAGCAGAAGTAGTAAGATTTTTTCTGTATGTTCCATTTGCCATAGCAGTTTGAATTCTAGTTGTTTGATCTACTGTAAACATATACATACTTGCATCGTCTGTATAATCCATAAAATTCATATACATTTCTCCATCAGGAGAATTACCACTACATGTTCCTGCGTGATAAGGATATGTAGAAATTGTTCCATAATTTGAAGTTTGTGCAGGAGGTGTATCATTACAATAATCATTTCCACAATTGCTATCTCCCCAAATATGACGTAGACCTAACCAGTGACCTGCTTCATGAGTTAATGTTCTTCCTCTATCATAAGGCGTTGCATAAGTTCCACTAGGATATATGCTTTTAGAACCGCATGCTTTTGCATAAATCCAAACACCATCTGTAGTAGCAGTACCAAAACCTGATAAGCCAGTTAATCCAGTACCGGCAGGAAAAGTAGCATATCCTAATAACCCAACAGAAGTACTTTCATCAGTAACCCAAACATTGAAATATCTGTTAGGATCCCATATAGTTTGAGGTTTAACTGTTCCATCTATAAATGACTGAAATGAGGAAGAAGATGTAAAAGAAGCAGGATCAGACCATCCTTTACTAACATAATTAATTCTATCAATACCCGGTTCAGGTAGTGTATTACCATTTGGATCTTTTGTCGCTAAACAAAACTGAACACCTGTGTTAGCAATTTTTACACGACCATTACCATCTTTGTTAGCAGCCGGTAATGAAGCTGCATAATTCACAAATGCATTAGCAGGATAGTTAGAAACATTTAAACCAGTTCCTGCATAATCGGCATTTAAAACCTGTACTTGTGAATTGATTTGTCCTTGTGCAAGGTTTGGATAAGTACCAACCGCCTGACCACCATGCACCACATGGAATACAACAGGAATGGTGTAATTGGCATACACTTTACCATTCATTAGTTCAGGATGATCTTTGACATACTGCTCAATCAATTTCTGAAATTCAACTTCCCATTCTACTGGGGGGGCTACTGTTCCGCAAGTTCTTTTAATCGTTGTTTGAGAACTTGGCTGGTTAATTGTTGTAACACTGGTAAAGGCAGCTTTTCTACCTGTTTGAGCAAACATCATACCAGCACTGATGCCTGCTATTACCATTAAATTAATTTTTCTCATAGCATTAAATTTGGATACAAAGGTAATGGTTATTTTTTAAATAATTAGCAATTGTGGAAAAAATTATTATGTTAAATTTTATGGATGGCTTATTTTTTAGATAAGCGGCAAATCATATTTTATACTGACATTACTTCCGAGTTTTTTTAAACTTCAGAATAAATGTAACGGAACCTAACATTATTAAAAACGATAAAATAAAAGGATATGAAAAATTTACATCATATAAAAAACCTCCAATAACCGGAGCTATAGTTCTTGCTAATGAATTTAAACTTTGAAAAACACCTAATAATGCCCCTCCTTCACCAACAGGTGCATTTTGTGAAAGTAAGGATGTAACAGAAGGATTAATTAATCCATTTCCCATAGAAATACAAAACAAAATCAAAAATATCCACGGATAAACTGTATTGTGATTTATAAAAATCAGTGTCAATAAAGCAAAACTCATCATCAATGATGATATTAAAATAATTTTGTATTCATTGATATATCTCAATAAAAATTTTAATCCTATACTTTGCCAGAGGATACTTATTACTCCAATAAATCCAAAAAATATTCCAATTTGACTATCATTCAAATAACAATGTTCTTTCCAATAAATGGTAGATAAAACCTGAAAAATACTAAATGCAGAAATGAATATAAATCCATACCATAAGTAATTTTTTACTTCAGGTAAAAAGATAAATCTCTTGATATTTTGAACTGGCTTAAAAGAAATAACTAATGATTTATTTGGATTTTGATTGGATTCTGATAAAAAGAAAAAAATCATCATTAAATTCAGAAAACATAAAAATGCTGTAAATAATCCTACATATTTAATACCATGTGTTTCGTCAATACTTTTTAGAAAACCTCCAATGGGAGGACCTAAAATAAACCCTAACCCAAAAGCCATACCTAATAATCCCATTCTTTTGGTTCTATTTTCAGGTGGTGTAACATCTGCAATATATGCCTGTGCCACTGATATATTTGAAGAACCTATTCCAGCAATAATTCTACTAATTAAAACCAACCAAATACTATTAGAAAATGCTAAAATCAAATAACTTATTCCATTCATCAACACCGTTAATAATAATACAGGTCTTCTGCCAATTTTATCGCTTAATTGACCCATTCCAGAAGTCATAATAAAATTCATCAATGAAAAAGAACCCGCTATTATTCCTGTTATGACTGTGTTTGCTCCTAAACTTATTACATAGTTTGGCAAAATGGGAATTATGATTCCAAATCCCAATAAATCTATAAACACGGTTAAAAATAAACCTAAAAGTGAATAAGACATTTTTAATAACCTAAAATATTTAACATTGACTTGTAACTTTGTTCTTTTGCAAATAGTTTAGTTGAAATTTCCCCCTCATCATTTCTATCAATAATAACATGTTTAGGTGCAGGAATTAAACAATGCTGAATACCACCATAACCGCTTAATTCTTCCTGATAGGCACCAGTATGAAAAAAGCCAATATGAAGTGGTTCTTTATCGTCTTTTGTAACTAATGGCAAGAATACTTGATTAATATGTGCTTCGCTATTGTAATAATCCATACTATCACAGGTTAGACCTCCTAAATTAACAGGCACATAAGGTCTATCCCAATAGTTAATAGCAAGCAAGATAAATTTTTGGCTAATCCCCCATGTATCAGGTAATGAAGTGATAAAAGAACTATCAATCATATACCATCTTTCTCTGTCATTTTGCATTTTTTGATCAATAATAGAATATAATGCGGCTCCACTTTCTCCTACTGTAAAAGATCCAAATTCAGTAAAAATATCGGGTTCTTTTATTTCATTTTGTTCACAAAATAATTTTATTTGGGAGATAATTTCTTCAATCATATAATCATAATCATATTCAAAGGATAACGATGTGCGAATAGGCATTCCTCCTCCTATATTCAAAGCATTGAGCGTTGGACAAATTTTTGATAATTCAAAATAAACATTCAAACACTTATTCAATTCTGTCCAATAATAAATGGTATCTTTTATGCCTGTATTGATAAAAAAGTGTAACATTTTTAATTCAAACCTGCTATCACTTTGAATTTTTGATTTATACAAATTTACAATATCGCTATATCTTATACCTAACCTTGAAGTATAAAAAGGAAATGAGGGTTCTTCTTCTGTAGCAATACGAATACCTAATTGACATTTTGATGCTTTAAGATGTTTTTTGTAATAATCTATTTCATCTAAATGATCAAGCACGGGAATAACATTGTATCCTTCATTGACAAGTTCTATAATGAGTTGTTTATATTTATCAGGTTTATAGCCATTACAAACAATATATTTATTCTTATCTATTTTACCTTGTTTTGCTAATTCTTTAATAATATAAATATCGTAAGCAGAAGAAGTTTCTATGTGTGCATCATTTTTCAAAACTTCATTCAATACAAATGCAAAATGAGAACTTTTGGTACAATAACAATAATAATACTCGCCTTTGTAATCTGTCTTTGCCATTGCTACATTAAACATTCTGCGTGCTTTTTGAATTTGCTGTCCTATTTTTGGTAAATACGAAATCTTTGTTGGAGTACCGTATTGCTTAATAACAGACATCATTGGAATATCATTAAAGTAAAGTTCATTATCTTTTACATCAAAGCCCTCTTGCGGAAAGTGATGAGTTTGTGTAATCAAATCATAATAGGTCAAAGACATTGTATTGATTTTTTGTATATTTACGCTGCGAAAATACTAAAAAGAATAATGAATTTATCAATTTTCTAAAAAATATAATATGGCAAAATTATCCATAAAACCTATTAAAATTGTTGAAGTAAAAAGTGAAATCGGTGCGGGCACAAGAGGGGCAAGTTTAGGAATAGACGCTATTAAAATTGCAGCATTAGATTTTGGAAGTCCATTTTTTAAAAAATATAAATCTATTGAAATTCCTAATGAAAATTATCTGTTATTAGAGCCAGTAGTAAATGATTATGCTAAAAGAATTAAAGGCGTATATAATCTTAATGCCCGGCTGGCAGAACAAATCAAAAAGATACTATTAGACGATGAATTGCCAATTGTTTTAGCAGGCGACCATAGTTCTGCAATTGGTACCATTTCTGGAATTAAAATGGCTTATCCCGACAAAAGATTAGGTGTAATATGGATAGATGCACACGCTGATTTACATTCACCATATACTACACCAAGCGGCAATATGCACGGAATGCCATTAGCTTGTGTATTGGCTGAAGATAATAAAGACAGACAACAAAATAAACCTGATGATGAAACTATTGAATACTGGGAAAAACTTAAAAATTTAGGTGGTATTAAACCTAAAATATATTATTCCGATTTAGTTTACATTGCATTAAGAGATTTTGAACCACAAGAAGAATATCTTATCAAAAAGAATAAAGTTCGTGTTTTTACAGTTGCTGAAATACGCAAAAAAGCCGTTGAAAGAATTGCCATTGAAGCATTGAATTATTTAGAACATTGTGATATTATTTATGTAAGTTTTGATGTAGATAGTATGGATTCTCGTATCAGTAGCGGAACAGGAACTCCCGTGCCAAATGGTATTACTGAAAAAGAAGCAGGTAATTTGATTTATTATCTGATGCGTAGTAAAAAAATTGTTTGCTTTGAAATGGTAGAAATCAATCCAACATTGGATAAAGAAAACTTAATGGCTGAAAATGCATTTGAGATATTGCAAAAAGCCACTAATCAACTCACTCAAGATTTTTAATTTGTTGCTTGAAAATATTTATCCACCATCATTACAAAACTACTTATAGCGGCTCCACCTAATTCTAATTCTCTTTTGTGAACATTTTCAAACACATCATCTTTTGTGTGATGTAAATCAAAATATCTTTGATTATCGGGCTCATATCCACAAAGTGGTATATTAAAGTTTTTTTTCAAAGGACTAATGTCTGCTCCTCCCCCACCCTTTATTATTTCAATATAATAAGGATGAAAAAGTTTATTCCATTGCACACACAAATTAAATAAACCATTAGTTGTATCTACACCAATATAGCGAGGGGTAAAACCTCCTGCATCTGTTTCTATTGCAGTCAAATGTTTTTCTTTTTTATCAAAAGCATCTTTTGCATAAGTTTTTCCTCCCATCAATCCATTTTCTTCATTCATAAATGCTACAATGCGAATGGTATTTTTGGGTTTGTAGATATTTTTGAAAACATAAATTGCTTCAATACTCTGCACAATACCTGTCCCATCATCATGAGCACCTTCTCCAACATCCCAACTATCTAAATGTCCACCAATAGTAATATATCTGTCTGGATATTGACTGCCTTTTATTTCGGCTATTACATTGTAAGACATAACACTATCTTGTGAAAAATTTTGTGTAAATAATTCAACCTTCAAATTTGAGAATTGATTTATTAAATACGACAATGTATCAGCGTCTTTGAAACTTAAAGCAAGTGCAGGAATTTTTGTTTGAGATATTTTTAAATCATATTGCATATTTCCTGTGTGAGGTGAATGATTATTACCCAAGGTCATACTTCTAATTAAACACGCTTTTGCTCCATATTTTGCAGCATAAGAAGCTGCACTATATCTGTATTTTACGGTTTCTCCATAAGATTGTGATGTAGAAACATTTTTCGGATTAAACTTTACATTAAAAAAAACAATTTTTTCTTTAATTTTTTCAACACCTAATTTTTCCAAATCATTTTCATTTTTTACTTCAATAATATCTGATAACAAAGCTTTATCTAAACCAATAGAATTTCCAAGAGCAAGCCCATTGAGAGATAATTTTTTGTTATTAAAAATAATATTACAATAAGCATCCCCTCTTTTCCATACAGGAACTTTTACAGGTTGTAAATACACAGTATCTGCATTATATTTTTTCATCAATTGATATGCCCATTCTACTGCTTTTTCTGCTTGCTGTGAACCACTTAAACGATGACCAATTTTTTTACACAAATATCTCAAGTTATCATAACATTTTGACTCTGATAAAAAATAATCATAAATTTTTCGAATGATTATACTATCATTATTTGATTGAGAGAGAGCAAATAAATTACTTGTAATTAAAAAAATCAAAATAACTTTTCTCATAAAAATTAATTAAACAAAAATGATGTCTTCTATAAAATGTTCTTTAATTGTTTGATGAATATTTTGAATGATTTGATTCTTCATAAAATTTAAATCATTCTTTAATGATTCAGAATTAACATGCACAATTAGTTTATTGTTATCAAAATGTAAATTGTTGGTATGGCGAGCCACTGAAGGACCAACAATTTCATTCCAATGTGCAATAACTTTTGCCTTTCTGATTTTATCATCTAATCCTTGCGACTTCAACAAATCATTAAAAACATCGGATATTTTTCTTATATTATCATCAGACATATTATTTAGTTTTTTTGATGGCTAAAAGTAAGACATCTTTTTTAGTTCCCCAATGGTATCCTAAATGAAATGGTAATTTTGGAATACTAGCACTATCTTCTTTCATTTTCTTTGCAAGGTCTGGCTGATAACCCATTTTTCCAAAATCTTTTACGGGCTTTGTATATTCCCCATATAATTTCAATGTCCATTGCGTAGAATCTTTCAAATAAGAATAAGGAACACCTGTATCATCTTGTAAAATGGCAACTGAATTTTTTAGAATAAATTGTCGCATATTACTCATAAATGGATTATGTAAAAGATAAGAAGCACTTTTAATATATGTGATAAAATGATTGTATTTATTTAGATAGATATAAAACACTGAACTATCATTGAAAAATTTATCCATCACATTGTATCTGAAATAATAAATTGTTTTTGCACAAGAATCTTTTGTTGCAGTAATTTTTATTCCAAATGGTTTATATTTTGATTTTGAAAAATAATCTAATTCTCTGATTTGTTGTGTGCTGTCTTTGTAAATATATTTCATGTCCGCAATTTCATAATTCATTTTTTTAATAAAAAAACTCAATACTGGTAATAATCCATTCACTTTATTAGATTGAAAATCATTCAACATTTTTTTGGTAATAAAATAACTTTTATCAAAAATATCTCCTAACGAATTTGAAAACGAAGAAAGATAATCTTGCTGTCTTTGAATAGACATTTTAGAAAATTCTGGCAATGCTCCAACGGGCTCTAATCCTAATAAAACAAAAGTATCTGCTTTTGGAAATAATACCGAACAAGTTAAAAAATCAGGACCAGAAAAAGGATAAAAAACAAAATGAGAGAGAGAATCCACTTTTGAAAGTTCTTTATCTCTCCAACTGGAAATTTTACTTAATCTTTGTTGGTTGAGTTTTTTCCAAGAAATTTCAATAAATTCCTGATACATTTCCCAGAAAGAAGAATCGTAAATGGCTTTGTACTTAGTATGTTTATTTTCTCCTGCTAATAAAGATGATATTACATTAAATTCATTGTCGGTATTTGCGGTAAATTTAATACATTCATAATGTATTGGATTTGCAGAATTAATTGTACTTTCAGAGTGATGTTCAGAAGAATTTAAACTATCTTTTGAACCATTTTCAATTTTAGTTGTAGTGTTATTACATGCAAAAAGAAATAACAATGAAAAAAATTTAATGTACTTTGAATAATTTTTCATAGCGTGTAAAATTAGATGAATTTTTTTGAACTCGTTTTTTTTCATAATCATAAATCAGGCGGCTAATTTGATAAAATAATGAATATGCTAATTCATAATTATACTTTCCATCCATTACATTATTTGGATTAACATAAATACTCATACTCAAAATAAAATCTACATTATTCTTAAAATCTACAATGTATGCTGTTTCTGAAAGAAATCCATACGCTCTACCAATAATATTGATATTTCTCAATGTATCTTCACGAACCCTTTTATACTTTCCTCCATACATAAAAAACTTTTTCCATGTATCATAATAATCAGTAGTATCTACTTCCAAATCTGCATATTCTCTTGGATAACTTCCCATAAATTTAATTATAGAATCACGATGACTTGGAAATAAATCCAAAATTTTTAATTCATCATCAAAAATCAAATAGTTCATCAATTGATGAGAATAATTCAAAGGCCAATCATTATGCTTTGCAAAGGTCTTTGGAATTTTTTTACGAATAACTTTTCTTTTCATTTTAATTTTCTGAATAGTATATCCTACAGCATAATTTTTATCGCTGTTTTCAAACTTGCAGGCACTATCCTGATACTGCATAAAAATTGTATCATTATTAGAATTTACTACATAAACATTTGGTGTATAAAAAGTGCTATCATTGATACATTTTGATATAAACTTATGCGAAATTCTTGCTTTGTCAAATTGCCAATCTTTAAGATATAAATGTAGAGTTTTACAATTTAAAAAATCATAAGTATGTGTGTAAGCATTGTTATCACTGATGATTAGCATTCTCTTTATCCACTTTTTTAATTGAGGATATTTTGGACTTCCAACAGAATCATATAATAAAGCCGATTGACAAAATAATGAATCCATCAAAATTTTATCTTCCCAATTTATACCTTTACTGCTCAATGTTTCAATTTTTTTAATAGCAGCAATTGATGCAGGCAACTTAACCATACTTGCAGGGTAATTATACAATGTATCAGAATAGTGAAAAAAATAATCTTCAAATTTTGTGTTACTATTTTCATCATAATCAATTTTAGTATAAATGATTTGTAAACGAAAATCATCAGGATGTTTAATTACATCTTGTAAATCTGAAGGCAAGTATTGAAACAATGAATCAAGTACATTTTTTTGAGATAACAAAGAAAATTGAAACACCAAAAGAAAATATGAAATAATAAATGTCTTGTTATTATTCAGCCCAACACATTCTTTAAACACAAAGTTACACAAAGAAAGTAACAAAGTGCTCAAAGAATTTGAAAAATCAATTAAACCTTTGAGTCCTTTGTGTAAAAAATCTTTGAGAACTTTGTGGTTATTAGTTTTCATTTATTATTTAATCAATTATAAAAATATTCTCATTGCTGTATAGAGTTGTAGTTAAAAAATTTATATAACACAAATCCTAAAATCATTATTCCCAATGAAACTAACAAAGCAGATGGCTGATTTATTGATACATAAATTAAAATCCAGATATTCATTGAAATAAAAAACAAAGGCGTAACAGGAAAAAGCGGCGTCTTAAAAATAGGTTGATAATTTTGTTTTTTTCTTAATAAAAAAATACTTGCAGAAGTAAGTGTAGTAAATATAATCAAAGTTATTCCAATAAAATTGATAAGCCATTCAAAAGAAGATGAAATAATCAGAATAGCAGAAATAGCAGAAATAATAAGCAATGCCATATATGGCGATTGAAATTTATTTTTTTTACTTGTAAAATTTAAAATTTTGTAATCTTCTCCCATACTTGACAATACTCTTGGCGATGCAATAAGCATAGAACTAATAGTAGAAATTAAAAGTATAGAAATAATTCCTCCAATAACTGAACCTATTGCTTTTCCAAAAATAAATTGAGCACTGATAATTCCAACCTCCACTTTCCCCTTCATATAATGAACAGGCGTGGAATATAAAAAACTCATATTTAATAATACATAAAATAACATAACAAATAAAGTCCCTGTAATCAATGAAAATGCAATATTCTTTTTAGGATTATCAATTTCACCTGCCACATAAGCCGCTGCATTCCAACCAGAATATGCATAACTTACATAAATTAAACTTACTGCAAATGCTGATGAAAAAAATGAATTAATAATTTCCTTAGTATTCCAATTAAATGCATCGGGATTTGCATTTGGATAAAAAAAACTAATCATAAAAAACAACATTACAAAAATTTTAATAAAAGTAACATATCTTTGAAAAGCCCCGCCAATTCTTATTCCCAGCAGATGAATACAAGTTATTAAAATCAAAATAATTATTGCAAAAATTATACTCCACAATTCTTTATACTCCTGACTTATAAAAGAAAATGAATAAACAAGATATTTACCAAAAGCCACAGATGCCGCAGCAATAGGGGCTGCAAAACCAACAACCACAGAAACCAATCCAGCAATAAATCCAAGTGAAGGATGAATCAATTCACTTAAAAAAATGTATTCCCCTCCATTTTTAGAAATAAACGAACCAATTTCTGCATACACAAAAGCCCCTGATAATGCAATCAATCCTCCTAACAACCACAGACAACCAATAACCCATGCATTTTGAATATCTAATAACTGAAAACCCAAACTCGTAAAAACACCAGTGCCAACCATATTGGCAATCACAATAGCAGTAGCCGTCCATTTATCTATCTTGTGAAAAGTCATCAATACAATTAGTCAAAACTTTGTGTAGATTGATTAGCTCGCTCTATAAGAATAGCATAATCTTCAGGGCTAATTCCGCTGAATATGTAATTAATTGGATTTACTTTTTCATTGTTTTTTATGACTTCATAGTGTAAATGTGGAGCAGTGCTCAATCCAGTAGAACCAACATATCCTATCAATTGACCACGCTTTACTTTTTCACCCAAACGAACAGCAATTTTACTTAAATGCCCATACAATGTTTGATAACCAAAACCATGATTTACAATAATATGCAAGCCATATCCACTATTATCTACACTTGCAAATTCTACTTTACCATTTCCTGTTGCATAAACGGGTGTGCCTTGATTAGAAGGAAAATCCAAACCAGGATGAAATTCTTGTGTTTTGTAAATAGGATGAATTCTCCATCCGAAACCACTTGTTACTTGCCTTTTCAAATCTTTTACTTGAATTGGAATAATCGCAGGAATAGATGCTAATAGTTCTGATTTATTTTTTGCCAACTCTGCAAGTTCATCCAATGATTTTGACTGAACATAAAATTGTTTGCTAACTTGTAACAACTTTTGTTGTGTTTGTTTGATAATATCTTCATTATCAAAATTTTCATAATCTGAAATAACAGATCCACCAAATCCAGCATCACGAATATCATCAGGCAGTGGTTCTGCTTCTAATATAACACGATAGATATTTTTATCTCTTTCCTGAATATCATTTAATGCTAATTGTAGTTTATTTATTTTTGATTGTAATAAAACATATTGCGATCGTAAATTTTCTATTTCTCTTTTTAGTGCTTTTTCTTTTGGCGAATCAAAAAAACGATAGGCTACATAAATGGTAATCACTGCAAAACCAACCCCCGTTATTAAATAAGAAAGAATTGTTGCAATAATAGACCAAATAGATCGCCTAGCCACTTCATATCTTAATGTTTGTGGGTTTAGTACATATTTTGTCCTCTTCCAAAAAGACATAAGTTCTTTTTGTGGCAAATATCAATATTTCAATTTAAACTTAAAAGCAAAAAAATTGAAAAACATAAACAAAGATATTTTCGTATTTATAGCCGAAATTTAAATTTTTCGGTTATTTAGCCGAATTTGATTTTTTACAAATTTGAAATACGAATATATGTTTGCCACCATCTTTCTGGCAACTCATCGCTTTGTGCTGTAAGATAATCCTTTTCTGTACAAGGAACCATTGTATGTCTCTCATAGTTTTGTACAAGATGCGGAGGATATGGCACTTCCATCCACCATCTTCCAGTTTTATGACTTCTAATAAAGTTTATATTATATTTTCCATTATGTAATGCTACACTAAATGTTTCATAATCTGGATGATTTTTGATGGGTATATCATCTTTTCTATTGTAAAAACCTTCAATAAAAGACCATATCATTTGTGCGGCCAAATGAACTGAAACCTTTGTTTTATCAATACTAGCATTGATTTCATACAATCCTACACTGGTTAATTTATCGTTCATTCCTGCATACCACATTATTTGACACGCCTCTTCGGCACTGATACCATTTGGAGAAAAATGTTCAACAATTCCACCATCATTTCTTTTAATAGCGGAGAAATCAAAAAACATCGCATCAGAATTACGAATAACAGGTTCTGCTTCATCTACTTTACTTCTAACACTTCCAAGCCGATAATATTCAAAATACAAATCATCCATAAATTGAACATTATGAGCACCTACAAAATATGATTGATATGCAATGTGAGAATAATTAAACAAATAATTTGGTTCTTTTAAAATTATTTTTCCAATATAATTTTTATTGCTTATTTCTTCATTGATTTCTCTGCTAAAATCCACATAAGCATCAACATTACAGATATTGATAATTCTTTCTAATTTTTCATACATTAAAAATTGAGCATAAGCAAGGTCATTACTTCCACCTAATAATATAACTACTTTATCATTTTTCAATAAGTATTCACCAATGCTTTGTATTGCAAAATAAGTGTCTTTAATAGTATTACCTTGTTGTAAATTTCCAATATCTGCTACTTCATATTTACTAATAAATGGAAAAAACGAATATAAAAATTTACGCACCTCATTTGGTGAATGAGCACTACCTTTATTGATAATTGCCTGTCTATCTTCTTCAATACCTATTAAAACAATTTTTGCTTTATCAATATCAGGCATGTTATTTTTGGTGTATATATCCCACTTATTGCCATATTGATAATCATCATTCACCAAATCAAAACAATTATCTGGCACTGGTGATAAAAAATCTAAAAAATCTTCCATACAAAATTTATTTTAGTTATTTCTTAATTTATCTAATAATTCATTGATGGTTTGTAATTCCTGATTACTCATATGATTGATACTTGAATGAAATTTTATTAAATGTGGTTGTATTTCTTCAAGCAAATCAAGACCTTTTTGAGTTATACATATTTCAACTTCTCTTCTGTTTTTAGGATTAATCTTTCTTGTTAATAATTTTTTTTGTCTCATTCGTTCTACAATTCTTGATACATCAGAGTTTTTATCTAACATTCTATTTTTAATTTCAATTAATGTAATGCCTTTTGGATATTGACCTTTTAATATCCGCAAGATATTATATTGCTGAGATGTGATTTTAAATTCTTTAAGTATTTTTTCAAAATTATATTGAAAGTGATTGTAAGTATAAATTAAATTCACTAAAACTTTTTCAACTTCTGAACTAAATTTTTTTTGTTTTATTTCATCTTCTAATCGTTTAGCCATATTATTATTTTATGCACTTTTGAATTTTAATTTTGTTGTTACATATCCAATAGCAAAATGATCCATTAAAAATTATATTTGAACAATCCTCTGAAATATCAGTAATTTCAATGTTTTCAAAGGTTAATAAGTGAAATGAATAAAATTTTTTATTTAAGGTATAAAAAATATAAGGATATTGCACCTGAAAAGATTCCAGATATTTTAATGGAATAGTTTTCAAATAAGATCCATAAATATCAAATATTAAAATACCATCATTTGGTGAATTAAGATACAATTTTCCATTGTGCTCAATTAAAAAATTTGGTTGAATATCCATACTCAATATTCTTTTTAAATTACCTGATTTTACAGATATTTCAAGAGATTGATTAAATCTTAATAATTCATTGTTGGCCTGATTATATACCCAAAATCCATTATTAAATGATGAACAAACAAGTGATGCCTGTTCTAATCCCAAATTAGTCAATTCTATAACATCACCATTTTGAGACAATTGACTATCCAAAAAAAGTATTCTCTGAAAATCTTTGAAATACAATAAAATTCTTAATGCATTTGTAACATCAATATTTTCAAGTGTTCCAAATGTTTTTATACTAAATGTTTTAGTTTGATGATTTACAAAATGTTTGGTAATCACACCGTTATTTACAGAGTAGATATTTCCAATATTATCAACAAAAATATTTTCTGATGAAAGAATTAATAATGAATCTTGTGCAAAAATATTTTTTGCAAAAAAAATGTTTATCAATAATAAAAAAATTCTAATGAGATGCTTGTATGATTTGAATAATTTCATCTGCTATTTGTCTGTTGTTAGATAATCTTGGCACTTTATGCTGTCCACCTAATTTATTATTTTTTTTCAACCAATTGTAGAAAGTATTTTTTGGAGCGACTACTATCTGTGGCATATCCAATACAAAATTATTATATCTTTTGGCTTCGTAGTCAGAGTTTTTTTCTTTTAATGTATTATCTAAAATATATGTAAAATAATTTAAGTCCGATGGTATTTTTTCAAATTCAATAATCCATTGATGTGTTCCAGATTTTTCAGACATAAAAACAGGTGCTACTGTATATTCATTGATGATTGCACCTGTTATTTTACATGCTTCTGCAATGGCTTCATCTGTATTATGCACCATTAATTCTTCACCAAATACATTGATGTAATGTTTTGTTCTGCCCACAATTTTTATCCTGAATGGTGAAAGAGAAGTAAATTGTATTGTATCTCCTATTTGATAACGCCACAAACCAGATGTAGTAGAAATAACCATTGCATAGGTTTTATTAAGTTCTACCTGTTCAAGATTAATAACTTTTTTGTCTTCATTATCAAAATATTCTTCAGGAATAAACTCATAATAAATACCATAATCCAGCATTAGCAGCATATCATCGGCATTTTTTCTATCCTGAATTGCAAAAAATCCTTCTGATGCATTATACACCTGAACAAGATTAACATTATGATTTCCAAATATCTGATTAAAATTCTGACGATATGGTTCATAACTGACCCCACCGTGAAAATACACTTCTAAGTTTTGCCAAACTTCAGAAATATAATTTACTTTTTTTCTTTCAATAATTTTTTTCAACAAAACCAGCATCCAGCTTGGCACACCTGCAATACTCACTACATTTTCATTTTCCATTGATGATGCTAATAGTTCTAATTTTTGCTCCCATTCATCCATTAAAGCAATTTCAGTACTTGGCGATCTAAAAAATTCTGCCCAAAGAGGCAAGTTTTGAATAATGATAGCACTTACATCTCCATAATATGACTGATGATTTTCACTTTCAAATATCTTCCATGCTCCACCCAATGCCAAATTTTTCCCCATGAACAAATTACTATTCTCTTGATTATTTATGTACAAAGCAATCATATCTTTGCCACCGTTAAAATGACATTCTTCTAATGTTTGTTCGCTTACAGGAATAAATTTGCTTTTGTCGGTTGTTCCACTACTTTTTGCAAACCAAACTATATTTGTTGGCCATAATAAATTTTGTTCTCCTCTTCTGTTTCTTTCAATATAATCTTTTAATGACTCATAATCTTGCAAAGGCACTCTTTCTGAAAATTCATTGTAATTAGATATTTCTTTGAAGTTATATTTTTTTCCAAATTCAGTATCTTTAGCAGTAGTTAATAATTCACTTAACCATTCGTTTTGAACTTCTATTGGATATTTAATAAACAATTCTATTTCATGTAATCTTTTTTTGATTAGCCATGAAGCAATGGAATTAATAAATCTAACAGGCATTTTTTAATCTATATTTTGTAGCTCCGAAGGGACTCGAACCCCTATTTTCAGATCCGGAATCTGATGTTCTATCCAGTTGAACTACGGAGCCAATTATACCAATAATTATCATCAATTAATATAAAGCCATCCTATTGCCGCGAATATAAGCGATTGTTTTCATTTATATTTAAATTTGATTTAAAAAAGAAACCCCGATGATTTTTCACATCGGGGCACCTTAAAAAACTAAAAACCATGGCGAGTTTTTAGTTTATTTTGAATATCTATCCCTCATTTTTTTTATCCATCTTTTCTTTTAATATATCTCCTAAAGTTGTTTTCTCTACACTTTCGTTTATTTTTTTAAGATTTTCCTTTACATTAGCATCTTCTTTTGTTTTTTCATCTTTGTATGTACGGGTATGAGATACAACAATTTTCTTTGCATCTTTGTCAAATTCTGTTACTTTGAAATCTAATACTTCATCAACTTCTGCAATTTTTCCATCTTCTTTCACTAATTGGCGAATAGGAGCAATGCCTTCTACACCATAAGTTAAACTTACAATGGCTTTTTTATCGTCTTTAGATACAATTGTTCCTTTATGAATACTACCTACAGTAAACACAGTTTCATAAACATCCCATGGGTTTTCTTGTAATTGTTTGTGTCCTAATTTTAATTGACGATTATCTGAATCTATTTCTAATACAACTACTTCTAACTCGTCTCCTTTTTTAGCAATTTCAGATGGGTGTTTAATTTTCTTTTCCCATGATAAATCTGAAATATGAACTAATCCGTCAATACCGGGTTCTAATTCAACAAAAATACCATAAGCAGTAATATTTCTTACGATACCTTTATGCCTTGAACCAACAGGATATTTTTCTAATATACTTGCCCAAGGATCAGGTGTTAATTGTTTCATTCCAAAACTTATCTTTTTCTCATCTCTGTCTAATGATAATACAACAGCTTCTACCTCATCTCCTACTTTTACAAAATCTTGAGCAGAACGTAAATGCTGATTCCAGCTCATTTCAGAAACATGTATTAACCCTTCTATGCCAGGTGCGATTTCTAAGAATGCACCGTAATCAATTACAGCTACTATTTTTCCTTTTACTTTATCTCCTACTTTTAAGTTTGGATCTAAATTATCCCAAGGATGTGGTTGTAATTGTTTGTAACCAAGCTGAATTCTTTTTTTATCATCGTCAAACTCAAGAATAACTACTTGAATTTTTTGTTCTAATTTCACTACTTCTTCAGGATGTGTAATTCTTCCCCACGATAAGTCAGTAATATGAATTAAACCATCAATTCCACCTAAATCAACAAACACTCCGTAAGATGTAATATTTTTTACAATACCTTCTAAAACCTGACCTTTTTCTAATTTTGAAATGATTTCAGATTTTTGTTTTTCTACCTCATCTTCAATCAATGCTTTATGTGATACAACCACATTTTTCAACTCTTCATTTATTTTTACAACCTTGAACTCCATTTTGTTTCCAACAAAAGCATCATAATCTTTAATAGGTTTTACATCAATTTGAGAACCGGGTAAAAATGCTTCTAAACCAAAGACATCTACAATTAATCCACCTTTTGTTCTGCATTTAATATAACCTACAACAGTTTCTCCACTTTCATATACTTGTTTAACTTTTCTCCAACTGCTTGAAGCACGGGCTTTTTTATGAGACAAAACTAATTGTCCTGTTTTATCCTCAACTTTTTCAATATACACATCTACTTTATCTCCAACTTTTAAATCGGGATTATAGCGAAATTCGCTTAATGGAATTACGCCATCTGATTTATAGCCGATATTGACTACAACTTCCTTGTCATTAATGCTCACTACTGTGCCTTCTACAACAGTGTGAGGTTTTACAGATGTAAGATTTTTTTGATAAATCTCATCTAATTTTTTTCGTTCTTCAGGAGAGTATCCTTCTTGTTTTTTACTGATTTTAGACCAATCAAAGTCCACCAGTGAGTTTGTTTTTTCTTGTGTGAATTCAGACATAATGTTTGAATTTGTATCAGATATGTTAAGGGCATATCTGAGAAGTTAATGATTATTATTTGCTCTTTTCCCCTTAAAAAAAGAGCGGGCAAATTTACGCAATTATTTGTATATTCTAAATATATCCATTGTGTTAAAAATTTTATTTTATTGAATTTCAATTACTTATATTTTATTTTATTAAATTGTATACAATATAAAAATATTTTTATTTATTTTTGCAAAACAAAAATTCATATTATGAAAGCGAAATTAATTCGTTCTATTTCAAAAAAAACATTGATAGTGGGCATTGGTTCAATGGTAACATTTTCTATCCATGCTCAAAATATCGGAATTAATGCTACTGGTACGCCTCCTAACAATTCTGCTGGATTAGATGTAGATTTTACAAATAAAGGTGTATTGATTCCGCGTGTAGCTCTTACTTCAGCAAGTGATGCTGTTACAATTCCTTCGCCCGCAACATCTCTTCTAGTTTACAATACAGGAACTGGTGGTTTATCTCCTGCCGGTTATTATTACAATGCAGGAACTCCCGGATCTCCAAACTGGGTTCAATTACTGACTTCCGGATCTGCTTTAAGTGGTTCTGGTGTGGCTACAAGAGTTGCGTTTTGGACAGGAGCAACTTCATTAGGTTCTAATGCCAACTTATATTGGGACAACATAAACAGCCGTTTGGGTGTGGGTACTGCCACACCTGCACAAAGGTTGGATGTAAGTGGAAATGTTCAGTTTAGTGGTGCTTTAATGCCTGCCGGAAATGCAGGAACAAGTGGACAGATATTAACCAGCCAAGGGGCAGGGCTACCTCCAACATGGCAAACGCCTGCGTCAATACCTTTGTATGGAAATAATGCTCAAAGCGTTAAATTAACTACAATGGTAAATACAACTTCAACATCATGGGTAAATATACCTGGAATGTCTATAACAATGACACCACAACATAATAAAGTATTTATCTTTGCCTCTGTTGCTGCAAGGTTAACAGACAATATTGGAAATGCACAATTCGGACAAGCCACTATGTATATAAGAGTTCTTGTAAATGGAGTTGAACAAGCAATTTCTAAGTGCATTTTAACTGATTTTGATGAAGATTCTTGGGGAGGCATGTATGTAGTTTCAGGTGGGTCTGCCGCAATATCAGGTGTTCCTGTTAATGTAACAATTGGTTCTCCTATTACTGTAACACTTCAATGGTATATTGCACCTTTATGGGCATCTAGCCCATGGCAATTAAGATGTGACCCAACAATAGCAAACATTGGTGATCACGCTGTTTTAACTGTATTTGATTAAAATAATTTAATTATGAATACAAAAAAATTAGTATTAATTATCGCTGGTGCATACATTTTGTATAGCAATATCATTTACGCACAAGATGCTAACAGTTTTAAAAAGCCGACCAACAATTATGATGCAAAGTCGGTAAATCATGATAATTCTTTTTCTGGCAAACCATTAAATAGGAATAATAATAAACAAGATTCAGAAATAGTAACTCCTACATACAGAAGAAAAGTTAACTTTGACCAAAAAGAAAAAAAACAATTCACAAAACCAGATTCAATAATTTATCAATCACCGGATCAAAAAAGAATTTATAGACCTAAAAATAATTCTTCTGATAATTAAAGTTTTTAATTCTCATTTCAAAATTTTAATGTAATTTTTTACTTTTAAATTGAAAGAATATAATAAGATTTATCTGTATATCTCTTTTTATTTTCTCAACAACTTCTTATACATTATTACTGTATTTTCTAATCCATAATATAATGCATCAGCAATAAGGGCGTGACCAATTGATACTTCTGCTAAAAACGGAATGTGATCTTTAAGAAACTTCAAATTTTGCAAATTTAAATCGTGGCCTGCATTTACACCTAATCCTAATTGATGTGCTAACTCTGCACAAACTTTGTATGGTTTGATTACTTTTTCTTTTTCAGTAGAAAAATATTTTGCGTAATTCTCTGTATATAATTCAATTCTATCTGTATTAATTTCTTTAGCCCCTTCAATCATTTTTAAATCAGGATTGACAAAAATAGAAACTCTACAACCTAATGATTGAAAATGCTTTACAATGTCTTTCAGAAAATCTTTGTGTTGTATAGTATCCCATCCATGATCTGATGTGAGTTGCTGTGCCGCATCAGGAACTAATGTTACTTGTGCAGGTTTTACTTCTTCAATTAGTTTTACAAACTTCTTTTCTTGTGGGTTTCCTTCAATATTGAGTTCTACCGTAAGATGTTCTTTAAGTTGATAAACATCAGAGTAGCGAATGTGCCTTTCATCTGGGCGAGGATGCACTGTAATACCATCCGCACCAAATCTTACAATATCAAGGGCAGCTTTTAATACATCTGGAATGTTATTATTACGAGAATTTCGCAGTAATGCAATTTTATTGATATTTACACTTAATTTAGTCATAGTTTTATTTGAAAATTTTACCGTTTATAAATATAGTTTCAATAAGTGGATGTGCAAAATGATAAGCAAATGTAGTAGGTGAAACAGATTTGTCGGTTATATAAAAATTAGCACGATTTCCATAATCTATCCATCCAGTATCTTGAATACCCATAGCAAATGCGGCATTGATCGTTGCAGCGTTATACGCTTGTTCGGGAGTAAGACGATTCATTACACAAGCCAAACTTATCATCATTGCTATATTTCCTGATGGAGAACTACCGGGATTAAAATCTGATGCAATGGCAACAGGTAAGTTGTGTTCAATCATCTTTTTGGCAGGAGCAGGAGGAAGATTAAGAAAATACGCCGCACCGGGCAATATAACAGGAATGGTATTTGATTGAGATAATGCTTGAATATCCTCATCTGTTGCATATTCTAAATGGTCAACTGAAATAGCATTGTATTTAATGCCAGCCATTATACCACCAGTATGAGATAATTGTTCTGCGTGAACCTTTGCTTTCAATCCAAGATTTGTTGCGATTTCCAAAATTTTTTCAGTTTCTTGTTTTGAAAAATAATTTTCTTCACAAAACACATCAACAAAATCGGCTAATTTTTGTTCTGTAATTTGTGGTAACATTTCATTGATAATAATATCAATGTATTTTTGTTTGTTATTTGAATATTCAGGAGGCACTGCGTGAGCCCCTAAAAATGTGGCTTTGATTGGAATTTGAAAATGTTGTTTAAGTTTTTGAATCACTTTCAAAATTTTAATTTCAGATTCTAAATTCAGACCATAACCGCTTTTTATTTCAATAGCACAAGTGCCCATTTTAATCATTAACTCTATTCGTTTCTTAGCAGATTCAAATAGTTCATCTTCAGAAGTATTGCGAAGTAATTTGGCAGAGTTTATTATCCCACCGCCTTTTTGAGCAATTTCCTGATATGTCATTCCTTGTAATCGCCATTGAAATTCATTTTCACGATTCCCTGCATATACAATGTGTGTGTGTGGATCTACAAAACAAGGAAAGATATTTTTATCTTCTACATCAATTACTTCAAGATTTTTCCAATCGCTAATTCCCGGAAAATCATTCATAGAACCAAAATCTGCAATTTTTCCGTCTTCTACGGCTAACCAAGCGTTTTCAATATATGGCACTGAATTGAGTTCATTACCTTTTAATGGCTGTTGAATGTTTTGTCTTACCTGATATAAACGATGTATGTTTTTGATAAGTAATTTTTGCATTGAAAAAAATTTAGGGCAAAATTAAACATTTTAGTTTTGAGTTATGAGTTGTGATTATTTTCATTAAATTAAAAAAACTAACTAAAAATGCTGACGAAACTGTATTGTAGTTTATCAGCATGCCGACCGCAAGCATCGGCACTAAAAAATATTATCGTTACTTTTGTGAAAAAAAATTTGATGAACGAGAAAGAAAAATGGATGCAAAGAGCAATAGAAGTCGCTAAGTTGGGAAGTGGTTATGTGCATCCAAATCCATTGGTAGGATGTGTGATTGTAAAAGATGGGAATATTATAAGTGAAGGTTATCATCAATATTATGGAGGAGCACATGCAGAAGTTAATGCTGTGAAAAAGCTTGAAAAACAAGGATTTCAAGAATGGGATAAAGTTGAAATGTATGTAACATTAGAGCCGTGTTCTCATTTTGGGAAAACGCCGCCTTGCACAAACTTAATTTTGGAAAAAGGTATTAAAAAAGTTTTTATTGCCACTGTTGATGTTAATCCTGTTGTGGCAGGAAAAGGCATTGAAAAATTAAAACAAAATGACGTTTATGTAGAAGTTGGTATTTTAGAACAAGAAGCAAGAGAATTGAACAAGCGTTTTTTTATGTATCATTTAAATAAAAGACCATACATTATTTTGAAATGGGCAGAAAGTAAAGATGGGTTTATTAGTAAAATAAATTTTTTAAGCCGAGAAGAAAATATCATTAGTTCTGATGAGGCATTAAAAATAGTGCATCTATGGAGAAGTGAAGAACAGAGTATTTTGGTAGGATATAATACTGTAATTGCAGATAATCCGCAATTAAATGTTCGTTTGGTAAAAGGGAAAAATCCTGTGAAAATAGTGTTGGATAAAAATTTAAATTTGGATATTGAAAAATATCAAGTTTTCAAGGGAGATGAAAAAGTCATAGTTTTTAATTCATTGAATGATAAAGAAGAAAGAAATATCATTTTCAAAAAAATTAATTGGGAAAATAAAGTAGAAGAAATTTTGAAGAATTTATATGAGGTTCAAATAGTAAGTGTTTTAATAGAAGGCGGAAGAAAAACACTGCAAGAATTTTTAGATAAAAAGATGTTTGATGAAATTAGAATCATAAAAAGTAAAGAGAAAATTTTTAATGAAGGAATTAAAACGCCTGATTTACTTGATGATTTGAAGTGTGTAGAAAAAATAGAGTTAGAAAAGGATATGATAGAAGTTTGGAAGAAACAATAAATCACCCTTCATTAGAATCTAATTTTTTCATCAATTTTTCAAGAGTGGTTTCGGAGTTTTTGAGTTTTTCTTTACAAAAAAGAATGAGCGTTGCAGCATAATCTACTTTCTTGAGTAATTCATCTAAATCTAATTCGTCATTTTCAATTTGATGTAAAATTTCTTCAATTGTATTGATGGCTTCTTTGTAGTTTAAATTTTGATTTTGAGTATCATTATTATTTTTCATAAGAATATGTGTTTAAGATTATTGATTATTTGTGTTTTGTTTAGCGATATTTTTAATTTCTAAAATTGCTTCTGATGAATGAAATTTTATTTTGATTGAATCGTTTTCATTCAGCATTTGTGCATTAGAAATAGTTTTATTATTTTTATCAAACACTATGGTGTATCCTCTTTTTAGGATATTATTTGGATGCAAGATGTTTAGATTTTTTTCAAGAGATTGAATGTGCTTGTTTTGGTTATTTAAATAATTTTGAAATGATTGAATAATTTGTGATTGGAGGTAGTTTAATTTTTGAAGTTGAGAAGATGTTATATTTTTAAATAAATGAATAAGGTCTTGCTGATATAAATCTAATTTGTTTTTTCTTTTAGAAGTTAAGGATTTTGAAGAGATATACAGTTGGTTTGCAAGTTGTATAAGATGTTTTTCTTTTTTGTTGATTATGTTTTTTGATAAATTTTTTAAGTTTTGTTCAAATTCATAAAGGGCAGTAAGATTTTCGTGTAAGATGTTTTGAGAAATATAAACAAGTTGTTGATTTAATTCTGATAGTATATGATTTTGTTGAGAAATATAATGTTTGATGTATTGAATGAAAGCATTTTGAGCATTGATAAGTCGTTGTTCAAATTTTTCAAATTGTTGAATGATAATCATTGCAGTATCAGTAGGAGTTATTCCATTTTGATGTGCTACCATTTCTGCAATGGTAAAATTAGTAGAATGTCCTATACCCGTAATTACAGGAATTGGAAAGGTAGCAATGGTTTTACAAAGTTCGTAATCATTGTAACAAGAAAGCCCTACTTCACCGCCACCACCACGAATAATCAACACTGCATCGTATAAATGATATTTCTTTTTTATGTTATTTAGATGTTCAGTAATTTGAAAAGCGGCTTCTTCTCCTTGTAATAATGAAGGATATAAATCATATAAAATTTGAAATCTATCGCTGTATTTTTGAAATGTTGTAATTAAATCATTAAATCCCTTACTTGTTTCAACAGAAATAATGGCTAATTTTTGAGGGACAAGTGATAGTTCCAGTTTTTTATTATTGTCAAAAATGCCTTCTTGTTTAAGTTTTTCAATAGTTTGTTTTTTCTGTTTTTCAAGTTCGCCTAATGAATAATTTGGGTCTATATCTTTAATTTGTAAACTCAAACCATAACGAGGATCAAATTTTACAGTTGCATATAATAAAGCATTGATATTTTCTTTAAGAGGTTCGCCTAATGTATTGATGAAATTTTCGTTTATTCTAATCAAGTCGGATTTCCATATAATTCCACGCATTTGACAAACTATCTGATTGTCTTGTTTTTCAAGCAATTCAGGATAAGCATGTCCGCTGTATTTGTAGATATTGAGTTTATGAATTTCTGCTTTTACCCAAAAATATTTTCCAAAAAATGTTGTATCAATAACATTTTGAATCAAAACATTTAATTGGTGTAGTGTTAATATATTTTCTTCTGCAATGTATTGCATTATTTTAGCCGTTTAATTACTCTTAAATGATGAGAATGTGTTTTTAATTCGGGAGCAAAAATTCCGTAATGGTCAATTTTATCAATTCTAACTTTTCCTGAAGCGTGTATAATTAATTCTTGATTGAGCATAATACCTGTGTGCGTTATTTCACCTAATTCATTATGAAAAAAAGCAAGATCTCCTGGTTGCACTTCATCTAAAAATGTAATGGGAGTTCCTTGTTTTGCCTGATCTTTGGCATCACGAGGTAATTGATAACCTGCTAATGAACAACATATTTGCACAAGTCCGGAACAATCTATTCCTAATAGAGTTTTACCGCCCCATAAATAAGGAGCATTAAGAAACATGGTAGCCCATTCTACTGCTGCCTGTCCGTTGTATTGATTATTAGACGGACTATATGGCACAGTTTTGCAAAAAGTTTCGTAGATATTGCTTTCAATTTTGAATTGATTATTAGAATAATGTGGTAAATGAGCACCTAATGGCAAAACAAAATGATTTTTTCCAGATTGAGCAATTTGCAATAGTTCTGCACAGAGATGAATATCTGAATTTTTTATATCCTGATAGTTGGATTCAGAAAGAGAATGATGTTGTTTTTTATTTATCCAGCATTCGTAATTGTCGGCGTCAATTTTTATTTTAATCCAGTCATTTTGTTCTTCAATGATTTGATAAGTTTGTCCAAAGAGCAATTGAGTAGTCATTTCGCTTTTGCTTGATGGCTCTGCTCTGCAAGGTATTACTGATAATTTATTGATTCCATAAGGTGAATCCATAAGTTTATTTTTGGCAAATATCTGTATTTTTTGTCAATAAAGTTTTTCTAAAACCAGTGATATCTGTCGTGAAGAACATCAAAGAGTTTTCTTCTTTTTCTTTTTTTGAGATGATTTTTCTTTTTAAAAGATTCATCTTTATGCCAGTGCATTTGAAAATAAAAAATTCTTAACCCTGCAGAAAAGCCGACATTTCTTAATCCTACAGGTGTATTGTCAGTAATTTTTGTTATTCGCATATTATAATCAACAAATATACTAAAAAACTTGATATGCACTTCTGCACCTAAACCTGCATTTCCGCCAATTTGTGCAAAAGTTTTATTTTGATTGATTGTAGAAAAATTTTTGTCAATAACCTGAAAAGCAGAAAATATAGAGTATGATAATCCAATGGCAGGATAGATGAAAAAAGTTCCATCCTGATTGCTGATAATATGGTGATAATTAAAATTAAAGTTTTGCAAATGCACATTTTTCCAATAAGGTAGAATATCTAATTTATCAAATGTGCAGTATTTAAATTCTATACGGGTGAGATTATGAAAAAGATAGTTGACATTAAAATCCCATCCTGTAATATATTCTAAATCATTATTATTTTGTTGTAATGAAAGAGTATTGATAATTTTTCCAGCACCAATTTGAAATGAGCGTATAACTTGAATAGAATCAAGTGTTTGTGCGATAAAATTTTGAATCAGAAAAAATAATAAGCAAATGTATTTCAGCATAAAAATCATTTACAAAAATAGATAAAATTAAAGGTAATTAAAAAAGTTGATTTAAATCATTTTTTTAGAAAATGATAGTCAGGAATTTTGCAAAAAAATTACAACTATGCTACAAAAATTAGATGAATTTGCTGAAAAAGGTTATTATGGAATGATGAGTATCTCAATTTTAGCAGGTAGTGTAATGGGTGGCATTATGGCAATGTTTGCTTTGGAAAAAGGTAGTTTGTTTTTAATGGCCATTGGATTAGCATTTACGATGGCAAATTTGGTATTGAGTATTGCCCAAGCCCCTGCTAAATGGTTAGTTAGAGGATTATTGCTTTCTATTTTAGTGAATGTTTTAATTATAATAATTACATTAACGATGTAGCACTTTCCTTAAAGTAAATCAACAATATCATTTACACCAATATATCTGTTTGCAATAAAACCTTCTGCAAATTCAGCATTGATGTATCTTCCTAAAATTCGGGCTTTTGATTCAATTACATCAAAAAAATCTTTTTTGCTTATTGGAGTTTCAGGTTCATTAGAATTTGGATTGTAGAATTGAGAAGAATAGCATTTTAAAATTTCAATTTTCTTTTGAAAGTAAGGTGAAATATCTACTACAAAAGTTGGTTCAAGAAAATAATCTTGTATGTAATGATAAACTGCTTTTGGACGCCATGCTTGTTGTGCTTGTCCATCAAGAGTAGTTTCTATTTTAATTAGTCCACTTAAGAATGCGGCTTCTTTTACAAGTTGGGCAGCTCTGCCGTGGTCATTATGTCTGTCAGTAGGTGCATTAGCAAGAATAATGTCTGGTTGATATTGTCTAATTTTTTGAATGATTTTTAATTGATGCTCTTCATCATTTTTGAAAAAGCCATCTCGCATATTCAGGTTTTCTCTTATAGAAATGCCCATTAACTTATTTGCTTTACTGGCTTCTTGAAGACGAAGTTCTTTATTACCACGAGTTCCCAATTCACCGCCTGTTAAATCAATAATTCCAACAGAATAGCCCAAATCAATATGCTTTAAAATTATCCCTGCACAAGAAATTTCCACATCATCAGGATGTGCCCCAAAAGCGAGAATATTAAGTTTCATATTTTACTTTTTTCCTTCAATCCAATTTGTGATTTTTGGAGAAAGTGGATTTACTGTTGAATTGAAGTAATCAACAAGATAACCATTTTCATCAATAAGATATTTTTGGAAATTCCACATTACAGTTGAACTTTTTACACCATTCTTTTCTTTTTGAGTAAGCCATTGATAAATGGGATGAATACTATCACCTTTGATTTTTATTTTTTCCATTACCAAAAAAGAAACACCATAATTTTTTTGACAAAAAGATTTTATTTGTTCTGAATTTCCTGGTTCTTGATTACCAAAGTCATTACAAGGAAATGCGATGATGAGAAAATTTTTATCTTTATATTTTTGATATAATGCTTCTAAGTCCTTGTATTGAGGCGTAAATCCACATTCAGAAGCAGTATTAACGATTAGTAGTTTTTTTCCTTTAAACTTAGAAAAATCTACAATGTTCCCATCAATGTCTTTTGCTTTGAACTGATGAATGGAAGTTTTTTGAGGTGGGTTATTTTGAAAAATTTTTCCGAAGAATGGAATGGTAAGTAAGAGTATGTATTTCATGATTATAATTTTAATTAGATTTGAAATTTTTTTGCAAATGTAGTGAAATTTTTCTATTCAAAACAATATTAAATAATATCGGATAAATTATATTTTTTAATGAAACGATATTATTAGATAAAAATAAGTAAAAATATAAAAATTAATACTACTTCTTAAATATGCTTATTTTATTTGTATTTAAATGATTTTAATGTAAATATTTATTATTATAGAATAAAAATTTTAATATCGGATAAAAATTATTTGAATGATAACGATAATATAATTAAATTTGAGACAAAAATTATGAGTATGAGAAGAGAGTGGTATATTATAGAACAAAATATTTATGATGAACTCAAAGAAATGCTTGATAGAGTGATGAAAAAAAAACAAGAACTTGATAAAAAGAGACCTTTGTCTTATGCCGCACTGCAAAGAATAAAAGAAGAATTATACATTGAATGGAATCATCACTCAAATGCTATAGAAGGAAATACATTATCATTAAATGAAACAAGAATTGTCTTGAATGATGGTATTGCTATTGGTGGAAAATCATTGCGGGAACATTTAGAAATTATTGGACACAATGATGCCATTAAATTTATTGAAGGACTTGCAAATCCGAAATATGTTTTGAATGGTAAAGATATTTTAGAAGTACATAATATCATTATGCTTCCAGTTTACAAAGATATTGCAGGCAGATTACGCAATGGGGCTGTGAGAATTAGCGGAACAAATTTTATTCCACCTGCGGCACATAAGGTTCAAGAGTTGTTTGATGATATGGTTTACCAAATAGTATCATTAAGTAATGAATTAAATCCTATTTTTTTAGCGGCTTTGTTTCATCACAGATTAGTATGGATACATCCATTTTTTGATGGTAACGGAAGGGTTGCCAGATTGATTATGAATTTAATTTTAATGAGTAAAGGATTTCCACCTGCTATCATTTTAAAAGAAGATAGAAAAAAATATTACGATGCTTTGAATAAAGCAAACAATGGGCATTATGAGAAATTTTTTCAATTGATTATTCAATCTGTAGAAAGGTCTTTGAATATTTACTTAAGTACAACTTCTATTACTTATGATTATCAACCAATTATTAATATCGTAAAAGAGCCAGAAGTGCCTTATGGCAGTGAGTATGTAAGTTTATTAGCAAGACAAGGAAAAATAGACGCACACAAGGAAGGGAAAGTTTGGTACACTACAAAAGATGCTATATTAGATTATATAGAACATAGAAAAAAAGAAAGAAAACTTAAACCTAAAAAATCTTCCAAAAAATAATTTTTGTTAATTGTATTTTAGAATGATAATTTTATTCTATACATTTGCGGCGATATAAAAACATGAAATACAAAAAGCATTTATTTAAATTAGTTTCGTTTGTTTTGCTAAATGCATTTTTGGTTTCTTTATCTGTTGTCGTTTATCAATCTTTACAGAAATTAAAAGAGTTTCAAATTAAATACGAATGGAAAGTTCAAAAAAAAGATATTCTAAATGAAGATTTAGAAAATAGTTTTTTCTTTGAAGAAGATAATGAAAGATTAGAAACAGAGAACACTTTTATATTAAGTTTTTATTCTGTAATTTTATTAGGAAGTGTTTTGTTGTTTATTAATTGTGTGATAAACAGATACTTTTTACATCAAAAATTTTTAGTTCAATCTTCATTTAATAAAGTTTTTTTAGAAGTTCGTTGTTTAAGGAATTAGTAGTTTAAAATAATTCCGTTTTTTCATTAACTTAATCTTTTAATTTCCCTTTAATCAAGGGATTCCATCAAAAAATAAAAACTATGAAATATAGTATTCAATCATCATTACTCATTATTACAGCAATTGCTGGTTTAACCGCATGTCAAAAAGAAAAAGAGGAGGAAGAAAAATCAATTATTGAAATAACTCAACCTATTAAAAAAGACACAAGTATTACAAGAGAATATGTATGTGTCATAAATGCTCATCAGCATATAGAGATTCGCTCTTTGGAAAAGGGTTATTTAGAAAAGATTTTTGTTGATGAAGGGAAACCTGTTCATAAAGGAGATTTGATGTTTCAGATTTTGCCAATTGTGTATATGGCAGAGAAGGAAAAAGCCGCTGCAGAAGTGAATTATGCAGAAGTAGAATATCAAAATGCTAAACAATTAGCAGAAAAAAATGTTATTTCACCAAATGAATTAGCACTTGCAAAAGCCAAGTTAGAAAAAGCAAAAGCGGAATTATCTTTAGCACAGGCACATTTGAAATTTACAGAAATAAGAGCCCCATTTGATGGATTAATGGATAAATATTATGTTCGGTTGGGAGCATTATTAGATGAAGGTGATATTCTTACAACACTTTCTGATGTTTCAAAACTTTGGGCTTATTTTAAGGGGATTGTATCAAAAAAAGGACTAAATTTACACCTTAAATAATACAATCCAC